>Ga0315339_1000041_pt1 | contig 230888 bp, 189 predicted proteins | sample ASW17metaG_FD_204514 | JGI IMG/M metagenome (GOLD analysis project Ga0315339, IMG submission 204514) | Ammonia-oxidizing marine archaeal communities from Pacific Ocean, United States - ASW #17 | ecosystem: Environmental > Aquatic > Marine > Oceanic | place: USA: California | collected 2016-12-05
TGAGGTGACTTATTGGTGACTCGGCTTCCTGCGGGATCTGGAAACTGTTAGGGCGCTTAGCTCAGCTTGGTTAGAGCACCTGCTTTACACGCAGGGGGTCGGGGGTTCGAGTCCCTCAGCGCCCACTTGGGCTTTGATGAGGCCCCGCTTGAGGTTCCGACCTTGGGCGGGCCCTTTTAGTTAGCGCAGAACAAGCGACTCCCGCTGTTGGGCCTCACCTGAGGCTCTGACGTGCCCCCCTGAACCGAGCCCAGCGCGGATCAGGGGGGCACAACGTCAGTTTTCGCCACTCACAGGTGTTACCTGCCGCTTCGCATCCTGACTAGGATCACGCCGTTGGCACCGCGGCTTCCGAAAACGGCTGTTTCTCCTGGGTCCTTCAGAACCGTAACCGACTGGATGGCACTCGGATTGATGCCGGCGAGCCCGGCGCCAGTCTGGATTGTCACTCCGTCGACTACCCAGAGCGGCTCTTTGCCGCCCAAGAACGAATTGGTGCCGCGAATCCGCACGCTGATTCGACCACCGGGCAGCTGCTGGACCTGGACACCCGGGATTTTGCTCAACATGTCGCCCAAGCTCCGGAAGGCGTTTTCGCCGGTGCCTGGACCGTCAAGAGTGACTACGGACCCGGTCTGGTGGTCAGGGTCGACCGTTCCATAGCCGATGTCGACCATCTCTCTTTCCGACGGCCTGGCCCCCGCCGATGACGTGGTCGCGCAGGCCGGCAGGAACAAGAGCAGCAGCACACCGAACAGCCAGCGGTGAGCAGGGACAAGACGGTATCTGTAGAACGCGTTCATCGGAGTAGCTCCCTAATGTCATGGCCCCGAACAGCCGGTGCCTGGTCCTCACCATCAAGTATAATCCGTGGGAACCGATCCCTTAGCTCTAGTCTTACCTCGTTAGCTTCTGGCCGCCAAGGGGCGGCCGCACCAACCGACCCTTTCGGTCGCCCCCGCTCCCAGGCTGTCGACCATTTCGCAGGGGGCTTGCCGAAGTACGAGTGGAGTAATATCTGTTCTCCACTTCGGACAAGGTTGTTCGGAGATGATTCCCTTTTGTTCCTCGTAATGAGGGGAGAGATATTATTTTTCATTCACTTAGGTGGGGTTTGCAGAGTCTGATTGGACTCGCTGCCGTTGTGCTTCTCGGTCTTGGCGTCATGGCAGAAGACGCTACAGCCCAAGACGACTTCGGTACCCTCGTCGGCCAGGTTACTTCAGCGGATTTGGGCCAACCCTTGGCCAACGTGAACGTCCTCATTGCGGGCACCGGACTCGGTTCCCTAACGAACCAGGATGGTCGGTTTATCATCCTTCGGGTACCGCCGGCAACGTACGAAGTGGAGGTCAGCTCCATCGGTTACTCCATGTCGTCAGTCACGGTAGTGGTCTCGGCAGGAGGGACTGCCAACGTCGAAGTCCAACTGGAACTGGACCCGTTGAGCCTCGATGAGATCGTCGTGACGGGGTACGGGACTTCGAGTAAGGAGGAACTGACCGGTTCGATCGTCTCCATCTCCGCGGTCGATCTCGAGCTCCCGACGACGACGACTTTCCAAGACATCATCCAGGGCAGCCCTGGCGTGCAGGTCACGTCGCTTGACGGCGCTCCAGGTGCGGGCTTCGACATCCGCGTGCGTGGACAGGGTTCCATCTCAGCCGGAGCCGAACCGCTGTACGTGATCGATGGCGTGCCGCTCTTCAACGACTCCAACGCAAGCACCGAGGTGAGCAACGGCGGACGGACGGTGAACACGCTCGCGTCCATCAACCCGAACGACATCGAAAGCCTCGTCGTTCTGAAGGATGCCGCGTCCACCGCCATTTATGGCTCCCGAGGAGCCAACGGCGTGGTGCTCATCACGACGAAGGGTGGCGTCGCAGGAAATGCCATTTGGTCCAGCGATCCGAAGTTCGAAATGCGGGTGCAGGGTGGCGTGTCGGACTTTGCCTTCAACAACCTGTTGCAGGGTCTGAACGCGGCGGAATACCGCGACTACTACGTCACGTCTCGGATGAACCGTGGGATGTCCCAGGCCGATGCCGAGGTGCAGCTGGCTAACCAGTGGCCGCTCCAGGAAGACAACAACTGGCGTGAGCTCATGAGCCGGAACGGCGTGACGAGGCAGACCGATCTGAGTGCCACGGGCGGGAGCGAGCGGCTCACGTACTACGTGTCCGCCAGCAACTTCGACCAGCAAGGCAACGTCGACCAGCAGTTCTTCAATCGCTGGTCGTCCCGGATCAACCTGACTGCCCGTCTCACGGACAAGTTCACCCTGGCCAACAACATCAACGTGGCCAAGACGGACCAGAACGGCATCAACGACGGCAGCTCGTGGGAGGCCCCCATGTACATGGCCGTCTTTATGCCGCCCATGCTCCCCATGAAGGACGAGGACGGGTATTGGTACAACAGGCACAGGAACATCATGGGTGCGAACCACCCTGTGGGCGGCCTGTACGAGAACCCCAAAACACGTGAGACCACACGGGTCATCAACAACCTCAGCGGAACGTATCGGCTCAACGACCAGATAACGCTGGCTTCCTCGTGGGCCGTCGACCTGTACAGTATTCACGACTACGTCTTCCAGAACATGTTCTTCGGAGACGGTCGGAACGTAGGTGGTAACTTCGACGATTCCCGCGTAGCGAACCTGAACTGGCAGGGCACCCAGACACTGAACTACACCAACACTTTCAGTGATGTTCACAGTGTAAACACGGTCGTCGGGTACGAGGCCAGCAAGAATGACAGACAGCGCACCAATGTTTGGGGACAAGGGTTCGCACATCCGAACCTCAAGCGCGGCGCGAGCGCTGCGATCACCGAAGGAACCACCACCAAGGACGAGTACACCTTCGAGTCGTACTTCGCACGGGTGAACTACGACTACGACCGGACGTACTTCGTCTCCGCTTCCTTCCGGACGGACGGTTCGTCTAGGTTCGGCCCTGACACGCGCTGGGGTAACTTCTGGGCGGTGGGCGGCGGTATTACGCTGACCAACATGTCGATGTTTCAAGACATGGGCCTGTTCGACTACCTAAAACTGCGCACTAGCTACGGTGAGGTCGGCAACGCCGAGATCGGCAACTACTCCTGGCGCGGCCTTTACGGCTTCAACAGGGCGTACAACGGTCTGCCCGGTTCTTCCCCGACCAGTGTCTCCAACACCGCGCTGACCTGGGAATCCCAGGCTTCCTTCAACCTCGGCCTGGACTTCGCTGTCTTGGACAGCCGACTGACGGGTACCGTCGAGTACTACAAGAAGACCTCCACGGATCTTCTGCTGAACGTGCCGACGTCGCTCACCACTGGCTTCCGGAGCACGCTCCAGAACTTCGGTGACATGGAGAACTCAGGAATCGAGTTCTCGCTCCACGCGCAGCTCGTGCGGTCCGAGGACTTCGACTTCGGGGTGGATTTCAACATCACCTCACAGAGCAACATGATCACGAAGCTCACGGAGCCCATCCTGGCCGGTACCAAGAGAAGGGAAGAGGGCCGGGACTACCAGGAGTACTATCTATACGGGTGGGCCGGCGTCGATCCGGCCAACGGCGATCCGCTGTGGTTCACGGATGCGAGCAAGACCACGACCAGCAACAGGCTGAATGATGCGGAGCGGTTCTACGACAACAAGACGGCCACGCCGAAATATCTCGGCGCCTTCGGCTTCCAAGCGCGCTACAAGTCGATCTCCGTCAGCTCTCTAGCCACTTATATGTTCGGCCACCACCTCTATGAGAACGCCGAGCGCTTCTATCACGGTGACGGGCGGTACCTGCCGCGCTCCACCTCTCGGTGGGCGTGGGAGAACAGCTGGAAGCAGCCTGGTGACGACGCGCTCTTCCCACGGCCTTCGTGGGGTGGCGTGAACAGCTCACAGCCTTCGAATGCTGACCGGTATTTGGACAAGGGCGACTACATCCGACTCAAGGATGTCACGGTCTCCTATCGGTTCCCGACGGACGTGGCCAACCGGATGCGGTTCTCTGCACTGACGGCGAACCTCAGCGTGACGAACCCGCTCACGTGGGTGGCGGCACCAAACCTCCACTTTGACCCTGAGCAGACCGTAAGTGGTGTCTACAACACGGGTACCCCGAACTCCAAGACGTTGAGTCTCGGGTTTACCGTGGAATTCTAGGCAATGAAATCGAGCCAAGGTAAACACTACTTTATCCATATCCATAAGGTACGATCATGAGACTCTTAAAGAATGCGAAGATTGCGGTGCTGTTGCCGTTGATCATAGTCGCGTCCGCATGTGACGATCTTGTCCTGGAGCCCCACTCTGCCGTGTCGAACGACGCGTATTTCAAGCAGATCGGGGACTACGAGGCCGCTATCGTCGGCGTATACGACCAAATCTCCATCGCGGACTACTATGGCCGCAGCCTCTACCTGATGGCAGACATCATGGGTGAGGACGTGAAGCAGAACGGTTCGGCGAACCGTTATCAGGAATTCGCCGACTTCGAAGGCCAGATTGTGACCGGTCACGGCTTCGAGCAAGAGCTGTGGGCGGAGGGCTACGAAGGCATCAACATGCTCAACATGATCATCCAGGCCGAGTTCGACGGGCCGGCAAGCGTGCAGGCCGACTACCAACAGATCATGGGTGAGGTCTACGCGCTTCGCGGGTTGATCTATTTCGACCTGGTGAGGATGTATGGGCAGCACTACACCTTCACCTCGGGTGGGGCACACCCCGGCGTTCCCATCGTCCTGGAGCCGGATGTAACCTTGCTCCCAGCACGGAACACCGTGGGCGAGGTCTACACCCAGGCTATATCGGATCTCACTCGCGGGATTTCGATGATGAGCCAGACCCGGGGTGGATCCTTCATGATGACCGCAAGCGCGGCCCAGGCGGTCCTGTCTAGGATCTACCTGTACATGGAGGATTGGGCCAACGTCGTGACCATGTCCAATTCGGTCATCTCCAGCGGCAGGTATGCGCTGGTGGAAGGCCAGGCGTATGTGGATCAGTTCAAGGCCGGTGGGTCGTCGGAGGCCATCTTCGAGATCCAGAACACCGACACGGACGGGAACAACGCCCTCGGCAGCATGTACAGAGCCACTGGATACGGGGACTACCTCCCGGCCAAAGATCTGTTGGACCTGATTGATCCCGCCGACGTGCGGATGCAGATGTTCCAGATTGACCCTGGGCTCGCAGGGATCTATGCGAGCTATCGCGTCATGAAGTGGCCCAGCTCGACCTCGACGGACAACATTCCTGTCATCAGGCTGTCCGAGGTCTACCTGAACCGGGCAGAGGCGCACGCACGTTCCGGCAACACTGCCGGGGCGCAGGCTGACCTGAACATGATCCGCCAGAGAGGTCTTTCCAGTGCGCCGGCAGTGGTGGCTACCGGCCAGGCCCTCCTCGATGCCATTGCTCTCGAGCGGCGGATTGAGCTGGGATATGAGGGCCATCGGATCCACGATCTGATGCGCTATAAGATGGACATCAACAGGGTCGACGTCACTGGCGACGTGGCTTTCATGGGTTACCCGTGTCAGTTCTGCATTCTGCCGATTCCGCAGTACGAAACGGATGCGAATCCGAACATGACGCAGAACGCAGGATACTGATGCACTGAGGTGGGGCGCGGCGGCCGGCCTCCAGGCCGACTGCCCGCTTGGTAATGAGAAAAGGCCCGCAGGAAGCTTGCTTCCTGCGGGCCTTTTCGTATTCGCTGTCGTCGAGGGGGGGGCTGCCAACGGGTACCTAAGAAAAGCTGCAGGAACCTCCGTCACGACCCAGGCGGAGCACTGACAATGGGAGACACCCGCCACGGGCTCACTTGCCGCTGGCCCAGCTTGGCATGCCCGACAGCTCTCGAATGGCCTGACCGGCCGCTCGGGGGAAGGGGGCTCTGTCCACATGACCGAGGCATACAACAACGCCACGCCATCACAACGACGGGTGCTCCGTCAGCGACCGCGCCGTATCGACTGCCCCGGTCTTCCTTCTTCCTGCACCATTCCGTCCGAGATGACGAGGTGTCCGCCCACCAGGACCCAGCGCATTCCGACCGACCGCTGAGCGGGTTCCGCGAACGTCGCTTGGTCGCCGACGACGTCCGGATCGAACACCACGAGGTCGGTGTCTGCCCCGCGTTGCAGTCGACCCTTTCGTTTCATGCCCCTCACGGACGCTTCGAGCCTTTGCGCGGGCATGAGGGTCATCTTCTCGATGGCGTCGGGAAGCTCGATCACGCCCAACGTCCGCACGTACCTGCCCAGGATTCGTGCGAATGTGCCGGCTGCTCTGGGATACCCGTGGCCGCCCTGGATCACTCCGTCGCTCGCGACCATCGCCAGAGGATGAGAGAGAGCGGCCTGAATCGTCCGTTCGGGGATGTAGTGGATGGCGACAGGGACGCCGCCTTCGGCGGTGAGGCGCTCCCCGTTGGACACCAGTTCCAGGTCGCTATAGTCGATGCCGCCGAACCGTTGCTGCCATCCGTCGTCGAAGGTCGTGGTGCCGAGTCCAGTGGCGGCGGCGGTGTAGGGGTAGATGTCGGCCATTACATCGATGCCACGAGCGAGCGCACCTTCGATCATCCAGAGAGCCGCCGCCATGTCCGCGGGGTCGGCGACCATACTGCCGATGTGTGCGATCTGCGCCGCCGCCCCGGTGATCGCCGCCGCTGCGATGACCTCCTCTACGGCATCGAGGCTGCTATTGGATGCCGGTACCGGGCCGAAGTGGCGGAGGTGCAGGTGGCAGGGGACGCCCTCGGCCGCGGCGAGTTCGAAGAGACGCAACACCTCCAAGCGTGAGGCGCCCGGCACGTACGCGACGCCGAACCCGATTCCCACGGCGCCATCTCTAAGAGCCTGCCGCGCCATCACGATCATCGAACCCAGTTGCACGGGTGTAGCCCGGCGCGTATGGGTCGGTGACTCCTGCGGCACTGCGCAACGCCCCGTGTCCGACTGTGGTGCCATAGTGGTGATACGAGCCGGACTGGGCCCGCTGCTCGTACCACTCCTCGGCATCCACCGGACCGCCGTGCATGGAAACCACTGTAGTGACGCCGTCGAAGATCTTGAAGACGGCCCCTTCGTCTCGCCGTGGAGGGGCCGCTCGCCGTGGAGGGGCAGCGACGATGGCGATGAACCCCGGCGCAACCACGAGACCTCGAGCATCGATGACGGTTACAGCTTCGAGGCTCTCCTCGGTCACCGCCGCGATGAGGTCTCCACGGATATTGATGTTCCTCACCGCATCCAGCCCAGTTTCGGGATCACTGACACGGCCCCCTCGGATGGCGATGTAGTGGTCCTCTTGAGCCATCTCGCGCGGTACGACGCAGAGCGTGGTGGGGAGTCGACGCGTGAAGTACGATTCTCCTCCCCCAAAGCTGAATTAGGAGTCGAGTGATGCGTCGACATGCCGCCGTAGCCGTCTTGGTCGCCACCCTCGTTCTGGTTTCGTGCGCGCGCGAAGCAGGGGACGGCGGGGACGACTCACCTTTCGATATCCTGATCACAGACGCCCGGATCGTCGATGGTGCGGGAAACCCTTGGTTCCGTGGGGACGTGGCGATTCGCGGAGACCGCATCGCGGCGGTCGGTCACTTGGGGGGAAGGCAGGCCACCCGCACGATCGACGCGGCAGGCCGGGTCGTCAGCCCAGGCTTCATCGACATGATGGGTCAGTCGAGCCTGGTACTCATCACCGATCCGCCGAGCGCAGAGAGCAAACTCAGGCAGGGCATCACGACGTACTTGTCGGGGGAAGGGGGATCACCCGCGCCGCGTAGTCCCGAGACGTCAGGTACGGGACCGGTTGTGGACGGCGACACCCTGACGTGGCGCACCTACGCGGAGTATTTCGCGGTCATGGAGCGATACGGGATCGCGCTGAATGTCGTGCATGACGTGGGACTCACGCAGGTCCGGCGCGTGGTCTTGGGAGAGGGCGACGTCCAGCCATCGACCGAGCAGCTCGAAGAGATGAAGGCTCTGGTGCGTCAGGGCATGGAGGATGGCGCGATCGGGGTCTCCACTTCGTTGATCTATACGCCCGCGATCTACGCGAGCACTGAGGAGTTGATCGAGCTCACCAAGGTCGCAGGGGAGTACGGCGGTACCTACTTCACGCACATGCGCAACGAGAGCCATGCTGTGCTTGAAGCGATCCGCGAAGCGATCGAGATCGGTGAGGGTGCCGGCGTGCCGGTGCACATCTACCACCTGAAGGCGGCGGGCGAGGAGAATTGGCCACTCATGGCCGAAGCGCTCGCGCTCATTGATTCGGTCCGAACCGCCGGCATGGATGTCACCGCCGATATCTATCCGTACGTCCGCAACGGCATCGGATTGGGTTCGTTCCTGCATCCCCGGCACTACGCCGAGGGCACAGACGCCTTCCTGGAGACACTCGGGGATCCCCAAGTGCGTGCGGAACTCCGCCGCGAAGTGGAGACGACAGCAGACTGGGAGAACTGGTACCGCCACGTGGGCATGGATTGGGACAACGTCCTGATCGTGTCCGGGTCCAACGCGGTCGACGAACGTGTCATCAACCGCTCTGTGTCCGGGGCCGCTCAGGTCCTCGGAACCGACGTCTGGAACACCTTCTTCGACCTGGTTCAGGCCAGAGGGGTAAGCGTGAATCCGCGCAGCATGAACGAAGAACAGAAGTGGCAGGCGCTCGCGGCCGACTTCGTGATGATCGATACTGACGCCTCTCCCGTGAACCCAGCGACGTCCGCGAGCGCGCATCCTCGCGCGTTTGGTGCCTTTCCCAGAGTCATCGCGAAATACGTTCGCGAGGACGGGGTGCTCAGCTTGGAAGATGCCGTACGCCGTATGACCTCCTTGGCTGCGCAGCGACTGGGCCTGCACGATCGCGGCCTGATCGCACCCGGCCTGGTCGCGGATCTCCTGCTCTTCGATCCGGAAGCGATCCGGGACGTCGCGGATTTCGGTGACGCCATGCGGTACGCGGAGGGTATCGACTACGTCTTCGTGAACGGGGTTCCCGTTATCGACGATGGCGTGCTCACAGACACACGTCCCGGGCGGCTGTTGAGGCGGTGAGTGACCATAACCGCTCTGGACGCCCTCGCTATCCGGTGAACCCCGTGGGCCAGGTACCACCAATCAATGAAGCGATTCCCTAGAGGTCGCCAAGTCCGTGAAAGCCAAGCACTTTGAGCCGTGCCTTACACGCAGGGGGGCGGGGCTTCGAGTCCCTCAGCGCCCATTCTTCATCGTGCGTACGCAGACGTTCTTGCCTGGGTGCTCTTGGAGCGGTCGTGTGCTATCAGCGTTCCGGGAACGAGCGCACTGGTATGCGGAGACCAAGACGCTTGCCTACGTCGCGCTCGAGAGTGCCGAAGGGGATAAAGCACGGTCCGAGGTACGCTTGGTTCCGTAAGGCTGGAGCCACCGGGCGGATGCTGCGGTGTGTAGAGGACGCGGACGACGGCAGGTCATTGGAGATTGCGACATGACGAAGACGACACGGTGGGTCGGGATCCTAGCCGCGACCGCGGCGCTGGTTCGGGAATGCCTGCTCGAGAATTAGTCGGCCTCTGTTCTCTGCTCGGCCACCGCGCCGATTCCGCGTAACGTGACGGGCGTGTCATCTGCGAGTGCGGTCGCGTACCGACGCTCTCCGGATGTCTCGTCGCGCATTAGCGTCATGAAGACCCCGCCGAGGCAGAGCATCGCGATCAGGTTGGGAATCGACACGACCGCTACTGCGATGTTCGCGAATACCCAAAGTCGGTCCACATCGGCGACGCCCGCGACGAGCACACCAGGCAGGAAGTAGAACCAGCGCAACGTCTTGAACGGACGCTCACCGACGAGGCTCACCAGGCAGGTCTCGAAGTAGACGAAGAAGCTGATTTGGGTCGAAAGACAGAACGTGGCGATCGACACCGAAACGATCAGCGACGCCACTGGTAGCGGGAGCACCTCTGCGAATGCGGCTAGGACCAGTTCGATTCCCGATGCGCCGGTGGCCATGGCTCCGGTCGACAGGATCGCGAATGCGGTGAGCGAGCAGATCACGATCGTGTCGAAGAAGACCTCGAATGCTCCCCAGACGCCTTGCTGGAACGGATGCTCAGTCTCAGCGGTGGCGTGCACCATGGGCGCGGTGCCGAGCCCTGCCTCGTTCGAGAGCATCCCACGGGCCATGCCTTGCTTGATGGCCTCTGCGACCGCCACGCCGGCGACACCACCGGCCCCAGCGGAGGCGGTGAAGGCGCTCCCGAAGATCGACGCGAACACCGCGGGGATCTGCTCGGCGTTGAGTAGGATCACGACGATCGCGCCTGCGAGGTACAGGAGTGTCATGAGGGGCACTATGCGACCGGAGAAGCGGCCGACCCGGCGCAATCCTCCTAGCGCAACCATGGCTGTGATGACGGCCATAACCCCTGTGACGAGGTATGGATTCAGATCGTAGCTAGCGAGGAAAGCTCTACCGACTGTATGTGCCTGCAGCATCGAGGCGGCAACAACCGCATTCACGAGCATGCCCAGACTGAACAGCACGGCGAGCGGATTCCATCCGAGTCCGCGTCGAATGGTGTGTTGGGGTCCGCCGCGCATCTGGCCGTCCTCGCCCCGTTCGCGATAGTAGACGCCGAGCGTGATCTCCACCGTCTTCGACATCATGCCGAAGATCGCCATGATCCACATCCAGAAGATGGCACCCGGGCCACCGACCGAGAGGGCGGTAGCGACTCCCGCCATGTTGCCCATGCCGACCGTGCCGGCCAATGAGGTGGCAGCGGCCTGGAAGGGACTCATCAGAGCCGATGATCCGCCACCTATACTCGGTCTGCGGCGGATGCTGCAGACCGTCCGGCGCACGATGTACGACAACCCGGTGAATTGGAAGAAGCCCGAGCGGATCGTGAAGTACACGCCGACTCCGCCAATGAGGACCATGGTCCACGGGCCCCACAACAACGTGTCGATCGTAGCCAGCGAGTCGAGGAAGATATCCATGGGCGGGTCTCTACCGGTTCACGGTATTGGGAGCTTCGTAGGCGATCACGCCGCCCACGATCGCAGCGTAAGCGGCTCCGCTCGTGTAAGCGCGGATGGCCTCTTCGGGCGTTACCGCCTGCTCCGGGTACCAGCCGCCCCGGGGTTCGGCGGAGGGGTCGCTCCGGGTGACCGCAGAATGCAAGCCATAATAAGGGCCATGACTCGAACCCGGGTTGTCCGAGTTGAAGGTGAGCGGGACTCCGAGCTCGAGCATCGTCCTCCAGGCGAACGAGTACAACGAGCCACCGATAAGAACGAGATCGGCGGACTCGGCCTCAGGGCCGCTGCAGGCGGCTAGGCTGATTGTCAGGGCCAAACCGCGCGTGCGGCGTTGTTTCGTGCGGCTGGCCATGTCGATCATACCCATGCTCCAAGGGGTCGTTGAGGGTTGCCAACGTAGCAGGTGAGCGCGATCCAAACACGCGGGGTGCTTGCGTGATCTGCCAACGGACTGGGAGACTGGGGTCTCCTGTCAGTGCCTCAAACCGAGTGGACTATGCGCCGTCCGGTCGTTGGGACCTACATCATCGGTCAAACACCCCGTCCGGATCTCACGGATGGTGTTTCAAAGCGTTTCCCCGATGTCGACTTCGTGGTGGTGGGAGCCCTCGATGGTACAGCCGTGAGCGCCGTGCCTCCGCCGCGCAGTGGCGGCTTCCCGCTCGAAACCACGCTCCAGGACGGCACTCGTGTGGAAGTGGACGCTGAGGTGCTCGAACCGAAAATCCAAAACGCTATCTCGGCGTTGGACAGTGAGGTCACGGCGCACCTGGTGCTTTGTGCCGGACCGTTCCCTGGGTTGGTCGGGGAGCAGCCGCTCATACGGCCATTCGAGCTCAGCGCGTCTGTTCTTCGCGAGGAGGGTGTCGAGAAGTTGGTGGCCGTCGTCCCATTCATCGAACAAGCAGGCCCGTCCGTAGCCAAGTGGGCCTCCGCGGGCTTCGAAGCCCAGGCCCATGTGGCGACTCTGGCAGGCTTTGTGCCGGATGACGGCATGCGTGCCGGAGGCTCAGGCCCGGTCGGTCGTGCACTCCGCGATGGATTGAGTGCGAGTGCGCTTCACGCGGATGCCGACGCGCTGGTGTTCGACTACGTTGGCCTCTCTCCCGCCTTGTTGGACCTCACGAGGACCCTGCTCGAACTCCCTGTTTTTGACCTAGGGGAGATGGCTATCAACGCGCTCGATGCGGTGTTGGCCGACACGTAACCTCTTCCGAGACATCATGACACAGGACGCGCCGCTCGACCTCGCCGTGAACGGGGACATTGTTCGCCCTGACGGCTCTGTTCTCAGAGATGGCTGGCTCTCGGTCCAAGGAGGGCGAATCGTCGCGTTGTCGGCGTCCCGGCCCGAGGCCGTCGAGGTCCTGACAGCTCGTGGTATGCTCATCCTCCCCGGCTTTGTCGACGCCCACGTGCATACCCGCTCGTGCGTCGACGAGGGCATCACAGCGACCACACGTGCTGCAGCTGCGGGGGGGACGACAACGATCATCGATATGCCCTTCGACAAACCGGCCCGACCGGTGAATTCGAAGGAGACGCTTGTCGCCAAGATTGAGGACGTGGGTCGAGAGGCCGTCGTCGATGTAGCCCTCTACGCGACGTTCGGACCTACTGGTGACCTATCCGTCTTAGGCGAAATGGCGTCTGTGGGCGCGGCTGGTTTTAAGGTGTCGACCATTGAAGCCGATCCGTTGCGCTTCCCTCGGATTCCGGACGGGAGGCTGTACGAGGCCTTCCAGGAGGTCGCAGGGACCGGATTGCCGGTCGCGGCGCACCAAGAGAATCAGGAGATCATCTTCTCTCAAGAAGAGGCCTTTCGTGCTCGCGGAGATACCGCACCGATCGATCATGCCCTCAGCCGCCCACCCGTGGCGGAGGCGGAGGCTGCGGGCAGACTTCTCGAGTTGGCGCATTGGACGGGGGCTCGTCTCCACATGGTCCACGGCACGCTCGCGCGCACGTTCGACCTCATCGACTGGAACCGGAGTCAGGGTGTCTCAGCGACAGGAGAGACGTGTCTGCAGTATCTGCTACTGACCATGGACGCGCTGAGTGCCCAGGGAGGAAGGGCCAAGTGTAATCCGCCGCTTCGATCGCAGGACGAGGTCGACGCCTTGTGGGCGAGGCTGGAGTCAGGGGCCATCGACATCGTGACCTCGGACCACTCTCCGTATCCGCTCCATCGCAAAGAGACGCCGAACATCTTCGACGCTTTCGCTGGCATGCCTGGGGCGGAGACACTCGGGCCGCTTCTGTACAGTGCGGGTGTGGCCACGGGACGCATTGACCTCGCTCGGTTCGTCGAACTGGTGTGCTCGGGACCCGCAGATGTGTTCGGCCTCGTGCAAAAGGGTCGGTTGGCGGAGGGAAGCGACGCCGACTTCGTCGTCTTCGACCCGAACGCCGAGTGGACCGTCCAGGACGACGCGACTCACTACGCCGTTGGCTGGTCGCCCTATCACGGACAGGAAGTCAGAGGCCGGGTCGTGTCGACGTGGCTCCGGGGCTCGTGTGTATTCCGAGATGGTGACGTCGTCGGCGAGGCCGGTGTGGGCAAATTCATAACCCCCATCTAGAACAGACCACCTCACATAGACTGAGACTCATGGATCTTCAGGGCGTTTTCCCCATCCTCCCCACTCCCTTCGACGACGCAGGACAGGTCGACGAAGGCAGCATACGGCGTTTGATCGACTTCGAGCTCGCCGTCGGCGTACACGGCGTGAGCGTGCTCGGCTTCATGGGCGAGGCGCATCGGCTTTCGAATGAAGAGCGTCGGCTCGTCGTGTCGACGGCAGTAGGCCAGGCGGCAGGGGCGTTTCCGACGTGGGTCGGGGTCCTCGCGTTTGGTGCCGCGGGAGCGATCGAGCAGGGCCTCGAGGCCCAGGAGCTCGGTGCTGCGGGTGTCTTTGTGGCGCCCCTCGGGGTCCAGAACGACGAGGCGATCTTCGACTACTATGCATCGGTCGCGGAGGCCCTCGACATCCCGGTGTCGATCCACGACTTCCCGGAGTCGTTCAAGACTCTGCTCTCCCCGACGCTGATCGCTCGCATGGCGAACGAGATCGACGGGGTCGACTACATCAAGCTCGAGGACTATCCCTCGCTCGAGAAGATGACCCGCGTACAAGAATTCGCACCTGCAACGATCGGGATCTTCGGGGGACTCGGGGGCATGTACTTTCTCGAGGAGTTGCAGCGCGGATCGCGCGGCATCATGACGGGTTTTGCGTTCCCGGAGGTCCTCGTCGCCGTGTATGAGGCGTTCAGGTCGGGAGACCGTGAACGAGCGGCAGAGATCTTCTTCCGCTACGTGCCCCTCATTCGATATGAATTCCAGCCGAAGATTGGGCTCGCGTACCGCAAGTTCACGTATCGAAAGCGAGGGATTATCGACTCATCCTTCATTCGTTCTCCGGGCCTGCAAATCGGTGCGTATACAGAGCAGGAGCTGACCGCGATCGTCGAGCGGGTCGGCTTCTCCCTAGCCCTAAACGGCCCGCAGCGTATTCTGTAGTCCGCGATCGGCCGGCTCCGAGCGCTTCGAGACCTATCACCACTCATCAGCAAGTATCAGGGATCACCTCCATGCGCGTGAGCTACGGTTCGTTGGCCAGCGGTTTGTTCGTTGCAGTCGTCGGTTTGTCGATGGCAATGCCTGGGGAGACGCAGGCTCAAGATGGGTGGACGCCCGCGCTTCAGATGCAGTACAAGGCGGTCCAGGGCATCGAGATCGCCCCGGACGGCCAGCACGTAGCGTTCATGGTCCGGGAACCCATCATGGAAGGCGAGAAGTCGGAGTACCTCTCGCATATCTGGATTGCCGATGCGGACGGGAGCGGCGCGCGCCAATTCACCCGAGGGGACAAGTCTGTCGGGTCTCCGAGTTTCTCGCCTGATGGGAATCACCTCGCGTTCACGTCGGAGCGGTCAGGTGAGAATCAGATCTGGGTGATGCCGATCGAAGGTGGTGAGGCCTGGCAGGTGACCGATGCAGATCCTGGGGTCAGTGCTTTCAGTTGGTCTCCGGACGGACGCAGCTTTGCGTTCACGCAGCGCGATCCGGATACGGAGGAGGAGAAGACCGCCAAGGAAGAACTCTCCTACATCATCCGGGTCGACCAGAACTTCAAGTTCAACCACCTCTATGTTGTGGAGGTTGGGGACGGTACGGGCGAGCCCGCTGAAGTGGAGCGCCTAACGGAAGGGCCCTTTCATGTATCCGGTTTCGATTGGGCCCCGGACGGCTCGAGCATCGCCTTCGGGCACCAGGCCGATCCCAGGATCAACACGGGGATGATTGCCGGGGATATCGCCCGTGTATCGGTACCCCAAGGTGCGGTCACCCAACTCGTGACCGGCCAGGGTTCTGAGGGACAACCGCTGTGGTCACCTGATGGCGCTTGGATCGCTTACGTGAGCTCGGGGGACCAGGCAGAGCCGATCGGCCTAGGAGACGTCTTCTTGGTCTCCCCAGACGGCATGAAGCAGAAAGCTTTGGCTCATACACATGACCGGAGTGCGGGACTCGTTCAGTGGACGCCGGACAGCCGCGCGCTGCTTGTCAGCGAAACAGTCGGTACCGAGCAGCACCTGCAGAGGCTTCCCGCGGACGGCTCTGAGGCGAGTGTGGTGACAAAGGAGCGGGGGGTCTACGGCGCTTTCTCGTTCTCGGACGACTTAGAGACGATGGCCTACACGTTCCAAACCCCTGAGATGCCGGCCGATGTCTATGTGGGCGACCTCGACGGGACGGACGGCGTACGCGTCTCCGACGTGCACGCGGGTGTCCCGAGGCCGGAGATGGGACGCACCGAAAAGCTGACGTGGACGACGTCGGACGGATTGGACATCGATGGGCTTCTCACGTATCCCGTGGGCTACGAAGAGGGCACACAGGTGCCCATGATTCTGAATGTCCACGGTGGCCCAGCAGGAGCGTTTGTGGAATCGTTCACCGGGAGTCCTGGGATCTATATGCTGCAGAGTTGGGCCCAGGACGGATACGCGGTCCTCCGCCCCAACCCACGAGGCAGTACCGGCTACGGCAAGGAATTCCGGTTCGCCAACTTCCAAGACTGGGGATACGGCGACCTCGATGACCTACTCGCCGGTGTCGACCTGACGGTTGAAATGGGTGTGGCCCACCCGGACAGTCTGTTGTTGATGGGGTGGAGCTACGGTGGGTACATGACTTCGTTCGCGGTCACTCGCACCGATCGCTTCAAAGCGGCCAGCATGGGTGCGGGGTTACCGAATCTTGTCAGCATGGTGACGACCACGGACGTCCAGGATTATTTGGCCGGTCACATGGGGGGCGAGTTCTGGGACGACTTCGAGACGTATGAGAAGCACTCGGCGATCTATCAGATCGACAAGATCGACACGCCCATGCAGGTCATTCATGGTGAGAACGATCTAAGGGTGCCGTTCACACAAGGTCAGGAGTTCTACCGCGCACTCGACCGGAAGGGTGTCCCAACCGAGATGATTGTGTTGCCGCGGACGCCGCATGGTCCTCGTGAACCGAAGCTCTTGATGGCGGTTCAGCCGGCCATCAAAGAGTGGTTCGTGAAGCACCTGAGGCCGACGAGGGTGATTTCCGACGACCGTTAGCGGATCTTCTCGGCTCGGACATCGCGTCCGCCCTGATGAAGGACGAGCCCGGTTACGGATCCTAATTCGTCCTTCGTGAAGGTCATTTGTGCATTCACGCCGCGAATGAAGAAGTCTGTCTCCGACTCGGGGGACATCGGCAAGGCGTCCTGGCCATCGGGCTGAACGAACAGCGCTCCATCCGTCAGGGTGATGGTCAACTCAGTGTCTTCCATCATGTACACACCTGCGTAAACGCTGAGGCTCTCTTCAGACACGGCGACCTCCGTCCTCTCTACCGGTGGTGCGTAACCACGCGGCACGGGCGGGGCCTTTGTGTCCCATCGGTAGAGGGTCTGAATGCGCTGGCTGATCTCGTTCATGACGCCGCCGCCTTGGTCGGCATTGGTCATGATCGCGAAGCCGTACCCCTTCACTGTGTGGGCCATAAGGTTGCCCCTGAAGCCCCAGTTGGAGCCGCCGTGCTGGAAATACCAACCCTCGCCTTCCTTTTCGAGACCGAAGCCGACCGCGAAGTCACCGACACCCACGGGTGTCACCATTTCACGCGCCGTCTGGCGGGTGAGGACTCGGTTCGATTCTCCTCTCACTGACTTCTGTACTTCGATGGCGAAGCGGGCGAGGTCGGATGCGGTGGTCCACAGGCCAGCTGCGGCCATTTCCGGATACACGTGCCACTTGGATCCTCTCGACTGGCCTTCGCCGTCGTGGGCGCGCGCCGCATTTCGGTCGTGCTCGGGCGAGATCGGCTGTTGATACGAACTGCGGGTCATTCCTAGGGGCGTCAGCACGTCGTCTTGCAACACCTCCGCGAATGGGCGACCGCGCGCGTCCTCGAGCGCCTGCTGCTGAAGGGTGACGCCACCCCCTGAGTACTCGTATGCCTGATACGGCGCTCGCTCCATAAAGAGTTTGCCGACGTTGGAGTCCTCGTGGCCGTCGAAGATTTGGACTGGGGTTGGGATCGGGTCCGCTGGGTCGTAACCGGGGAAGCCGAAGGCGTCTCCGAGGCCTGATGTGTGGCTCATTAGGCTGCGGGGGGTCACAGCTTGGCTCGTCGTCATCTCACCGCCGTCCAAATGCCACGACGTGAGGATGTTGTTGATGTCGTCGTCGAGTCCGAAGAGCCCGTCCTGCACCGCCTTGAGCGAACCCATGGCCGCCACCGGCTTACTGATGGAAGCGGCCTGAAACATCGTCTCTGTGTCGACCGGCGCCCCGGTCTCGACGTCGGCAACACCGTACCCTTTAGCCCAGTGGATCTTGAAGTCTCTTATGACCGCGATGCTGACACCCGGGACGTTGAAGTGATCCATGAGCTCTTGGATCGTCATCGCGGCGAGCGGATTGTTCCCCGGGTCGGTTTGTGCGCCTTCAATGGCAGCCCTCTGCTCTGGGGCGCTCATTTGAGCTTCACTGCTCTGCGGGACGACGGTGACGAGAAGGGCTAGTGCGACGCTGGCAGGGATATTCACGAGAAGGCACTCCGGGCCGGATCTACAACGAGTCGTACTCAACTGTCGTGTCCCCGCTGGGGCGAGACAAGGAGCCTGAGTCAACGGCCTACGGACAGCGTGGTCCGTAACGAATCCACATCGGCAGTCAGGATTGCGTCGCCGTTCGCAACGACCGCCGCGGAATCGATCGCCGCCAAGGCCGCCACGGTGTTGCCCATCGTGATGAAGTCCGCGGCGACGTGGAGCCATTGCCTCCCAGGCGCCGCATAGCCTGCGGCGAGCGCTCGGCGGCGGGCCGCGACGGCTTGTCGCGGTCTCCCGTCGGCACTGAGCGCTTGTGCGAGCAGATGGTGCGTGGACGCGTTCTCCGGCGCGAGAAGCGTTGCCGCGCGTGCTGCGGCGGTGGCCTCAACGAGTCTGCCGAGCCGCCGTGCCGCGTCGGATACGAGCGTCGGGGCTTGGTATTGGTCGGGCCGCTCTTCCCAGGAGCGCCGCAGAAAGTAGAGCGCCGGTTCCAGCCGCCCCAACCGGTAGAGGTGCTGACCGAGGGACAGCGCGTGGTCCCACCGGAGCCCCACGAGTCCCACTGAGACCTGATAGGCGCGCAGTCCTCGGGTGACCTCGTCCCGACTCAGGTAGTGCTCGCCGAGCTGCTGCCAGCCCAATCCAGATTCAGGGAAATGCTCCAGAAGACTCGTCGACAACGTTTCGTTGTCCCGCCAGTCCGGCATACGTGTCGCGCTGCGAATGCCACCCGCAAGGACTACCACCAACCCGCACGTGACGCCCACCCGTGGGCGTAACGCCTCAAGTCGAGTCAGCCCCCAGGCCGCGATGAGTGCGGCGCCCACCGAAGGTAGGTAGAGGCTGCGCTCGGTAACGATGACCGGACTCAGATAGAGGAGGTTCGCGACCGGGAGCACGGCTACCGCTGCCCACAGGACTCCGAGCCCCACCAGCCGGATGGACGTCGAGCCCTCACGGAGTGCCGCCCCCCGCCGCCATGTGATCCCGGCGCCCGAGAACGCGAGGATGGCGAGGGCCACGCCGGACAGCCCCAGAAACGTCCACCCGAATACGACGGGGATGATCCCCGGGCCGTAGTCGATAGAAAGGTCGAGGGGGAATACCATGAGTCGGACGTAGTGAGTCCACGCCTGAGCCACGGTCCAAAATCTCGGGATCTCCGCGAGAAGGTCCATCCCGAATGGCGGGGGCGTGCTGGCGAGCGTACCCAGGACTCCCATACGAGCCACGAATATCAAGCCGAAGGCCGCCGCCATCAGGCCGTACAGAGGGCCCCGTGACCACAGATATTGTGGAACGTCCTTGGGCGTCAACTCCTGGCGGGCTGCGTCGAGGAGAAAGAGCAGAGCCGGAAGGATCGCGGCTCCCTCCTTGGAGAGGACCGCCAGGCAGAAAAGCAACGTGACTGCGACCGCCCTCCCGAGCCCGTAGCTGGTCTTCCCACGCAGGTGCAAAAGGCAAGCGCCAAGGGCAAACATCGCGGCCCACAACTCGGACATGCCCGACACGTTCGCAATGACCTCGGAATGGACGGGGTGAATCGCGAAGACTAGACCGCCCACGAATGCGATGGTGGGTGACGCGAGTTGGGCGAGCAGCAATACCACGAGTGCAGTTACCGCTCCGTGCATGACGATACTGACCCCGTGGAACGTCGCGGGGCTATCGCCGGCCACGCCCCAGATCATGGCATAGGTCGCGGTGGCGACGGGGCGCCATGCCCCGACTTCACGCTGAGTGCTGCCGTGCCAGGAGGGTTCCAGGAGGCGCTGCGGCAAGTTGGACAGCTTGTGGATGCCGGGATCGTCCCTGGTGAGGAACTGACCGTCCCGGGTGAAGTTGTTGCTGAGCGCACCTAGGTGCACGACCATCGCCAGCGCTGCCGCGATCATGACGGCGGCGCGTGTGCTCACGTGCTTCGCCAAGGCGGAGTTAGTCTGCAGCCGCGCTTCCTTGGTCGCTCTCCGGTTCGATGCGAACGGGGCAGACCTTGAGCTCGGCGGTTTCTGTTATCGGGTCATAGCCTGACCCGGTAAGAATATTCACGGGCACGTCGTTGAACGAGAACGAGCTGAACACAGTGCCCCTGGGCGATCGTTTCGTCGCCTGGACCTTGACTCGTACCGAGCCACGTCTGCTCGACATCTTGACGAAGCTCCCGTCCGCTACGCCCCACGCAGCCACGTCGTCCGGATTGACCTCGAGGGTCTCTTCTGACAACAGGTAGTCGATCCCGGAGGAGCGCCCGGTCTGAGTCCGCGAGTGGTACGCCTCAAGCCTGCGCCCGGTCGTGAGCCACACCGGATAGTCATCGTCGATCGTCTCTGCGGGGTCGCGGTAGCGGATCAGCTTGAAGATCCCACGCCCATTTATGAACTCCTCCTCGTGCAGTCGAGGCGTTCCTGGATGACCTTCCTCCGGGACGGGCCACTGGTACTCGCCGAATTCGATGCGATCCCAGTTCAACCCATGGTACGTGCTGGTGAGTTCACACAGTTCGTTGAAGACTTGGCTGGCATCGGTATAGTCGAAGCCTTCGAAGCCCATGCGCTGCGCGAGCTGCGAGATGACCCACCAGTCGGGCTTCGCTTCGCCCGGCGGTGGAACTGCCTTCCGCAGGCGTTGCACACGGCGCTCGGTGTTCGTCTGCGTGCCGTCGGTCTCGCCGAAGCCGGTCGCGGGAAAGACGACGTCCGCGAACTCTGCGGTCTCGGTCATGAAGAGATCACACACAACAAGGAAGTCGAGCGCATCGAGCGCATGTTCGCAGTGTGTCCGGTCCGGGTCGGTCACGACGGTGTTTTCGCCGTCGATGATCATCGCCTTGATGGTGTCACCGGCCAGCTCGAGTGCTCGCACCTTGGTGATGCCTTTCTCGAGATCGACCTCCCGACCCCATGCTTTGGCGAACTTCGCTTGCATCGCCGGATCGGTGACCGACTGGAAACCCGGATAGTTGTTCGGGATCGCCCCGACATCGCCGGCCCCCTGGATGTTGTTCTGGCCTCGCATGGGGTTAATCCCCGTCCCCTCACGACCGATGTTGCCGGTCATGAGCGCCAGGTTACACAGGCTCTGAACGTTGTCCACGCCGCAGATGTGTTCCGTGATGCCGAGCGTGTAGTAGATGGCTCCGCGTTCGGCCCGCCCGTAGAGAAGGCCCGCCTCTTCGATCTGCTCCGGCGGGACGCCGCAGATCTGCGACGACCACTCGGGCGTGAATTCCTTGATGTGCTCGAGGAACGCCTCAGCCTCCGCCGTGCGACCTGCGACGAAGCCTTCGTCGACCAGGCCCTCTCTGTGGATGACGTGCGCCATACCGAGCAGCAAGGCCGCGTCGGATCCGACACGAAGCTCTAGGTGCATTTCCGCGTAATTCACGAGTCCGATGTTACGAGGATCAGCCACGATCATCTTCGCCCCGTTCGCGATCGCCTTCTTGAGGCGCGTCGCTGCGACCGGGTGGCACTCGGTCATGTTGGTCCCGATGCAGAAAATCACATCGGGCTTTTCCATGTCCTTGAGTGGGTTCGACATGGCGCCCCTACCGATGGTTGCCGCCAGACCGGCGACTGTAGGGGCGTGTCAGGCACGGCTGCAATTGTCTATGTACGAGGTGCCCAGCCCAGCCCTCACCAGCTTCTGCATCATGAAGCCGGCCTCATTCGGCGCTCGCCCAGAGGCGACGGCGTAGAGGCTGTGACGCCCGTGTTCGTTGACCGCAGCCAGCAGGCCCGCAGCAGCCTTGTCGAGCGCCTCATCCCACGTGGCGGGGACGAGCTGCCCGTGGTCATTCCGCACGAAAGGCGTTTTGAGACGATCGGGGTGATGTACGAAGTCGAAGGCGAACTGGCCCTTCACACAAAGCGCGCCCTCGTTCGCGGGGCCGTCCATGGCCGGCTGGATGCCGACGATCTTGTCGCCCTTCGTCATGATGTCGACTGCACAGCCCACGCCGCAGTATGGACAAATGGACCGCGTCTTTTCTACCGGAAGCTCGACGTCCTTGGCGCGAAGTGCCTTTAGGTCGCCGAGAGCGCCGGTAGGGCACGTCTGTATGCACTGGCCGCAGAAGGTGCACGCGGAGTCTTTGAGGAGTCCGCCGAACTCTGTCGTGATCTGCGTGTCGAAGCCGCGATTCATGATCGAGATCGCGTAGTCGCCTTCTTGTTCGGCGCATACGCGTACGCAGCGGTAGCAGGAGATGCACTGCTCGTAGTCGCGCATGATGAACGGGTTCGGATCGTCATCTCTCGACGTTCCGGACTTATCACCCTCGAAGCGGCCGGTGCGTGCGTCGTAACGATCGACCAGCGTCGTCATTTCCTGAGATGCGTATCCCGCCAGTTCGTTGACGTCGACTTCCCGGTTTTCTGACACGACCATCTCGAGGAGCACGCGCCGGTGCATCTCCAGTTTCCCGCTTCGTGTTGTGACCCGCATGCCGGGTTCTGCCTGGGTCGTGCAAGAGGCGACGGGGTTCCGTGCGCCTTCGAGCTCCACGACGCACAGCCGACATGCGCCAAACGCATCCAGGCGGTCGTCATAACAGAGCGTCGGGATCTCCTTCTCATGCCGTTCGGAAACTTGGAAAATCGACTCACCCTTCGTGAATTCGACTTCCTCTCCGTCTAGGAACAGCGTCAGTCCGTTACTCATTCGTCGAAACTCCTGCTGCGACGTGTTCTTGGATCGCTTCCGGGAAGTAGCGCACGAGACTTTCTGTGATCAGCGGTGCCGCCTGACCGAGTCCGCACGCGGACGTTTCTTTCATAGTGAGGTTCAAGTCCGCCACTTCATCCAACCAATCTGTGAGATCTTCGGGTCCGGCGTCGCCCGCCAGCCGCTCGGTGAGTCGCTGCGTCCCGATACGGCACGGGAAACACTTCCCGCATGACTCGTGGGCGAAGAACTCCATGGCCTGATGCGCCACTTCGATCATGTCGCGCGTCTCGTCGAAGATCATGATACCTCCCGCCCCGAGAAAAGAACCCTTGGAGCGGATGGATGGCTCGTCGAGCGTGACGTCGAGGTCGTCGCCGGCCAGAAATCCTCCGGATAGCCCCGCCATGGTCACCGCTTGGATCGAGTGTCCTTCTCGGACGCCGCCGGCCCACACGTCAATGAGTGTGGAAAGCGGAAGCCCTAGCGGGACTTCGTAATTGCCCGGGCGGTTCACGTCGCCCGAGAGCGAGATGACCTTGGTTCCCTTGTGGTCGCCCGAGCCGAGACCGGCATACCACTCAGCGCCATTGGCGATGATCGGCGGGAGCGACGCGAGTGTCTCGACGTTATTCACGGCCGTGGGCGTGCCCTCGTAGCCGTGCGTGACGGGGTAGGGTGGGCGGTTCCGCGGGAACGGGTGCGCACCCTCCAGCGAGTTGAGCAAGGACGTTTCCTCACCGCAGATATAGGCACCCGCACCGCGGATGAGATGGATCTTGATTGTTCGTCCGGTGCCGAAACAGTTGTCGCCGAGTACTCCAGCGAGTTCGGCATCTACTATCGCCTTGGCCATGAGTGCGTCCGTTTCCGGATACTCGTAGCGGAGGTAGAGGAACGCGCGTTCAGCGCCTGTAGCGGCACAGGACAAAGCCATGCCTTCGAGCACACCGTGCGGATCATGATCCATGAGTGCGCGGTCCTTGAAGCAGCCGGGCTCGCCTTCGTCCGCATTGCACACCACAGTCTTCGGCCCGCCCTCGGCGTCGGCGACGGCTCGAAGTTTTCGCCCCGTCGGGAAGCCTGCGCCACCGCGCCCGGCCAACCCGCTCTCGTCGATGACCGTGATGATCTCGTCGGGGGTCATCGAGGTGAGCGCTTTCTCGAGCGCGGCGTAGCCGCCGGACGCTCTATAGCCGTCCAGCGTCTTCCGATCAGCGTTCCGGATATGTGCAAAGACACACTCCTCGGTTCCTTCCGGCGCTGCTGGGGGCGCGGGCGTCTCGCGGGCCTCGAGCGCGTCAGCGGAGAGGCCGACGAGTGTCTGGTTGCCAAGCAGTACCGGGATCGGCTCGTCACACCGGCCGCTGCACGGCATGGACGTCGCCCCGTCGATGCTTTCGAGCAGTTCCTCAGCGCCGTGCATGCAGCACACCGGACCCGTGCACACGCGAGGTGCCGTGTGTCCGCCCGGATCACGTGAGAAATGATGATAGAACGTCACCGTCCCGAAGAGATCCGCGATCGGGATGCGGAGGCCGTCGGACACGTCGCGCAGTGCTTCTTCGCTCAGATACCCATCGCGGTCATGGAACGCGTGCAGCAGCGGGAGGAGCGGGGCTTCCCGGTCCTTGAACTCGGTGATCAGCTGCTCATTTGTCTTCAACTAGTCGACTCCTTCGCGACGGCGTGTGACGAGACCGGCAAAGTGCGCCTGGAGAGGGTGCTACGCCATCCCTTGCGGGGCCGGGTGCAGTGGCGGTCGGAGCGGCCGACACGCGCGGAAGCGAACCTCGGACACCCCCAGGGGCGTAGGAGACAACAGTGATTCCCACTCCATGCGTCTTTTCACAGAAAGCTGGAACTCATCATGAAGAAGATCCTGGTCCTGACCCTCGCGATCGGCCTGACAGGTTGTGGCGATTTCGTCGATGAAGACGGCAACACCAGCATCCGCCAGGTCGCTCAAGGCCTGAAGACCCTAGGTGACCGTGTGGTTGAGATGGGTGAGGCGCTTGAGCGAGACGCCGGAGTGGAAGCCGTAGCGTGGGAGGAACTCGTCAACGCGATTCCCACCGAAGTGGATGGCACCCGGTTGAGTTCGACGGAGGGAGACGAGTCGTCGGACCGCGAAGGAGCGGGCCTGTCCATTGCCCATGCGCACTACGCAGTTCAGGGCGACAGCGCCTTTGTCGGCGTGGCGGACCTCGGAGCACTGCGTAGCGGGGCAGCGCTCGCGCTCAGGTGGGCTGCGCCTCTTTTCGGTCGAGACGACATGGATGGTGAAATCGAGGAGATCGAGGTAGCCGGTTATCCGGCGATCCAGGTCAGGAACGAGAAAGACGACGACCTGCTTGTCGCGGTTCTCGTAGCAGGTCGTTTCGCTGTCATCGCCGGAGCGGACGGAGGCATCGACGACGACTTCGTGTGGGACGCCCTCGCCGAGGTCGATTTCGGAATGCTCGAAGACTGGAAGGACTACGGGACGAACTGATGGCTGCCGCCCCCCTCTGTTAAGGGGGGCGGCCCCAGTCACCAAAGACGCTAGGCTAGGCAGGGAACCGCGTCACTCCGAGATAATGGCCGGTCGACCCAGGGCCCCGAGCTGGTCGTTCAGACGGTTCAGCTCACCGTCGAAGAAGGCCTGGATCGCCTGTTTGGCCTCTTCCAGTCGCTCGGTGAGCACCTGATGCACTTCGCCCTGCTGCACTGTCGGAACGAAGTCCGCACCCTTCCAATCGATATCCGATGCTAGGGCGCTGAGACGGCCATATAGACGCATCGGATTGCGGAATGAGTCCTCGCGCGCTCCGGTGAGATTCACATCCACCAGCCGCCCCTCGAGGTCGGTCGCGATGGCCTCCAGTCGTTCCACCTCAGCATGGACTGTAGCGGCGCTCTCGTCTCGCGCGAGCGCTCCCGCCGCGGCCTGTAGCTGCACCCGGGTGTGCTCCATGCGTTCGATCACGGATGTGATGTCGGAAATCTGATCACGCATTTGAAGGCTTACCGCGACCTGGGTACGGATATCTGCCAGCGTTCCGGTGGAGTAGGGATCTTTCAGGACCTCGAACTCTTTAGTGAACTGTTCATCGCCGAGTGTGAGCGTCGCTGTGTACGTCCCCGGTACGGCCAGAGGCCCGCGTTGGCCACGGATCAGGTCGATATCCCACACGTACACGACGCGGTCACCGCCTTGTTCGAGCGGGACGAAGTCTTTCCCTGGCGGCTTCGTGTAGAAACGGGGCAGGCGCGGTGCTGGGTGGCGCAGGTCCCAGTACACCCGATTGATCCCGGCGCGCGCCGGTCCGTTGATTTCTCGAACCACATAGCCGTCTGCGTCACTTATGGTGATGCGGGCCTGTCCCCCGCTGCCTGCGACGAAATAGTTGATGTCTGCTCCGTACCGTGGATCCTGGCCGGTGCTCATGCTGGCCTCGGTCTTGATGCCTTGGACTTCTTGCCAGCGGTACGCGGGCCGGATGTCGAAGAGTTCATTGGACGCCATGGTCTCCGCGTCCAGTGCCCGTAGCGATCCGATGTCGTCCAGGATGTAGAAGCCCCGTCCGTAGGTTCCGATCACCAGATCGTCGAAGCGCTCTTGGACCACCAGCCAGTAGACCGGAGCGGGTGGCATATTGAGGCGCAGCTTCGTCCAATTGTCTCCGTCATCCAATGTCATCCACACCGAGTTGTCGGTGCCGGCGAAGAGCATTCCAGGCCGTTTCGGGTCCTCGCGCACTACATGCACGAACGAGTGGGGAGACGACGGGATGCCATCGCTGATCTTCTCCCAGTTCTCTCCGTAGTCGTCGGTCTTGTAGATCCAAGGATCGAAGTCACCCATTTGGTGCAGGTCGACCGAGATGTACGCTGTGCCCGCGTCGAAACGGGACGGCTCCACATTGGCGATCGTGCCCCACGCAGGGACACCTCCGATGTTCTCTGTCAGGTTGGTCCAGGTCGCTCCGGCGTCACGCGTGAGTTGCACTTGTCCGTCATTCGTGCCGACCCAGATCGTTCCCTGCTCGAGCGGAGATTCTGCGATCGCGAAGACCAGAGAACCGTCGTAGGTCATGAGATTGTCGATGGCTACGCCGCCGGACGACTGCTGATGGTCTTTTAGGTTCAGCGTGAGATCCGGACTGATTGCGTCCCACGAGTGGCCGCCGTTTTCGGTGCGGTGCACGAACTGCGAGCCGACGTAAACGACGTCAGAGTCGTGTGGTGAGATGTGGATGGGGAAGTTCCAGTGCCAGCGAACCGCTAGGTCCGCTGGCGCCCATCCGTAGCCCGCCTCGGGCCACACCCGGACGTTCCGGACCTGTTTGTTGCGATGGTCGTAGATCTCGAGTCCACCATCGTAGCAGCCGGACCAGATGATGTTCGAGTCGTCAGGCAGGGGCTGGGCGAAGCCCGACTCGCAGCCGCCGACGTCCTGCCAGAGTCCGAGGGGGATCGAACCGGTCCTAGAATTCGAAGGGCCGCGGTACGAGTACCCGTCCTGTCGGTTGCCATAGACGTTGTAGGGCACTTCGTCGTCGACGGCGACGTGGTACATCTGGGCGAAGGGCAGGCGGTGCCGGCGAAAGGACTGCCCGTTGTGCGAAACGTTGGTGTTCCCGACGTCGTCCCCGACAATGATGTAGTCGGGATTTGTGGGATCGATCCAGATGTCGTGTGTGTCTCCGCCACCGTTCGGTCCGCCCTGGACGAGCGTCCGCCCACCATCGACGGACATCGAGAAACGGACGCTGATGAAGTAGATCTTGTCCGCGTTCTCCGGGTCTACTCCGATGCGCGTGTAGTACGGCGCGCGCTCATTCATGGTGTGGTTCGTGGAGACGTGCTGCCACGTGCGGCCGTAGTTGTTCGACCGGTATAGGCGGGGTGCGTCTTCTTCCGTCAACACGTAGACCCGCCCCGGATCACTCGGCGCGACTTCGACCGCGATTTTGCCGAGAGTCTGTTCGTTACTGTCTGGAAGCCCACGGCCCACCGAGGAGACCTTCTCCCAAGTGTCGCCACCGTCTTCAGTGCGCCACACGCCGGAGTCGGGGCCACCGGAGTTCAGGCCCCACGTGTTGATGTGTACGTCCCAGATTGAGGCGTACAGGAATCGGGGATTGTTGGAGTCGAGCGCGAGGTCGACGCACCCAGACTCCTCACTCACATGGAGCACCAGTTCCCAGTTGTCACCGCCGTCTTCGGTGCGGTAGACGCCACGAGTCGCTTGAGGCCCATATGTATGACCCAGCGCACATGCGTAAACGATGTCCGGGTTCGTTGGGTGCACCCGAATGCGCCCGATCCTGCCTGTCTCTTCGAGTCCGACGTTCGCCCACGACGCTCCCGCATCGGTCGACTTATAGATCCCGTCTCCCATCGCGTGAGCAGGGCGGATCAGAAACGTCTCTCCCGTTCCGGCCCAGATCTGGTTGTGGTCAGAGGGAGCCATTGCGAGGGCCGACACCGACGACACTTCTTGGTCATCGAAGATGGGGAACCAGCGAACCCCGCCGTCCTCGGTCTTGAAGAGCCCGCCGGAAGCGCCGCCCGAGTACATGACGAGCGGGTTTCCCGGTTCTCCCAGGACGGAGATCACACGGTTGCCGTCGGGGCCGATGTGGCGGTATGAGAGCCCGGAAAGTTGCGACGGGTCGACGTGCTGGGCCGATGCCAGGGCGGGTGCCACAGCGGGCGCCACAGCAGCGGCGAAAAGTCCCAGTGTCAGGGCCCACGATGATGGGGCAATCAGGCGGTGGAACGACAAGTGCGCACTCCTTGATGCGGGCGTGATTTGAACCCGGACAGAGTGACGCGAGAGGCGGTGCGGCGCCATGGCGATGGAACCTCTTTCGCCTATTATGGTCGAACAATGGGGAATTTCTCTTCACATCCGGTGCCATGATCCGTCCGAACCTCGTCGCCAGTGCCAGCGCAGTCGTCGCTCTCAGTCTGTTCGCAGTGGGCAATGCTGAAGCCCAGTCCTCACGCGCCTGGATTTCCGGTGACCACCATATCCATAGCCGATGGAGTGTGGGCTGGGACACGGAGACGGACCCGCCCACGGCCATCAAGGGTGGAGACGCGATTTACCCGATCGCGATGAACGCCACGATGGCCCGGTACTACGGCCTGAGCTGGATGGTCGGCACTGATCATGGTGGCCCCAACCACTCGAAGGTGAACCGCGAACAGGCTTACCCGGAGCTACTTCTTTCCCGCAAAGCCGTACCCGAGGTTGTGCAATTCTACGCGATGGAGTTCGACACGCCCGGCGCGGATCACAGCAGCATGATCATGCCGCACACGCACGACGAAGCTGAGAAGCTCGAGGAACTCGAGAGCAGTTTTGCGACGAGGGATGCCTGGCCGAGAGATCCGACCCGAAATACCGAGCCCAAGATGATCGAGGCGCTCGAGCATATGCGGGATATGGACGAACCTCCTGTTGTGATCGCCCACCATCCGTCGCGGTCGGCGGACAGCATCGGGGTATACGGGCTGGACGCTCCGGCGGAGTTCCGTAAGTGGAACAACACCGCCCCGAACGTCGCGATTGGCATGGAGGGCGCCCCGGGCCACCAGGCGGTCGTGTTCCGGGCAACGGGTGACTCGGTCACACCCGGACCGCGTGGAGCGTACGGGCGGCAGCCCACCATGGGCGGATTCGATCAGATGACCGCGCGCCTCGGCGGTTTCTGGGACTCGATGCTGGGGGAAGGGCGCCACTGGTGGATTACCGCGAACTCGGACTCTCACGTGAATTGGCGTGAGGGCGGGGCGGACTTCTGGCCAGGCGAGTACTCGAAGACCTATGTCTACGCGGACAGAGCGCACGACGACATTTTGGACGGTATTCGCGGCGGCCGGGTCTTTGTGACCTTGGGTGATCTGGTTTCGGAGTTGTGGGTTACGGCCGAAGCAGGTGGAGCTGAAGCGGGAATTGGAGGTGAACTCGAGGTGTCCTCCGGGTCAGACGTACAGATTTCAGTCCGTGTTCTCGATCCCGCCGGTGAGAACTCGCATGGCGATTCGCCTGAGGTCCGTCGCGTGGACGTCATCATCGGCGAGGTATACGGCCACCTGGACGACCCCACGGTCGACACGAATCCGACGACGGCGATCCTTCAGCGGTTCACGAGCTCCGAGTGGAGCCGTGACGGCGACTACATCGTCGTGAACGTGACGATTCCGAACGTCGATCAGGACATGTATGTCCGTGTCCGTGGCACGAACGGTGACGAGCTCGAGCCGGAGAACGATCCGCCGACCGAAGATCCGTGGGATGACCTCTGGTTCTACTCGAACCCGATCTTTTTGACGGTCCGGTAGGCCTTCCCTGGATGGGATGAGAAACCAGGCCGAGGACTCGGCTAGAGAATGAGGGCGACCTCCGCCACGAGCCCCGGCCCGAAAGCGACCGCCACACATGGCGTTTCAGCTTCCGTCGCGCGGAGGCGCTCTAGGATGAAGAGGAGCGTCGCTGAGGACATGTTGCCGTACTCGGAGAGGATGTCGCGAGACACGTCCAACTCGGCCCGGTCGAGGCCCACGGACGCACCGAACGCGGTGAGCACGCGCGGCCCCCCCGGGTGTACGGCCCAGGATCGGATGTCCTCCATTCCGAGGTCGTGCCCGGCCAACCACTCCGTCAGCCATTTGCCGACGTGCGACTCGATCAGACTGGGGACCCCGGCAGACAGCGTCATCCGGAAGCCGTGGTCGCCCACCTTCCAGGTCATGGCGTCCGAGGAATTCGGGAGGAGCAAGGTCCCCTGGGCCGCCACCCGCCATGGTTCGTCGTCGGCGTGACGCGGTGCGCCTGAGCCAACCAGAGCCGCGGCGCCGTCCGCGAACAACGCGTTGGTCACGATGGCGTCCGGATCCCATCGGTACGACATGTGCAACGAGCACAACTCCACAGCACCCACCAAGACCCGCGCGCTTGGGTCTGATTCGGCGAAAGACCGTGCCACGCGGAGTCCGTTCAGGAATCCGTGGCATCCCATGAAGCCTACGTGCGTCCGCTCGATGGAGCGGGAGAGGCCCAACGTCTGGATCAGAGAGGCGTCTAGCCCCGGTGAGTAGACGCCGGTGCATGACACGGTGATCAGGTGAGTGACGTCGCCGGGTCGAAGGTCGGATTGGTCCAGTGCATCTTCTGCGGCCCGGTGCAGCAGGCCCGGGGCCGCGGCTTCAAAGACCTCCATCCGGCGAGCCGTGGACGGGCCTTCGTCCGATGAAGTCTCGGCGGGTCGGTAAAACGACTGGCGAGGCTCTCCGGAGGCGAGCAACACCGAGTGCCTAGTCTGGATGCCCGAACGCTTATAAAGCGCCCGCACCGTTGTTTCTCTGCCTCCACCGCGATGCAGTAGTCCGACCATCATTTCCGCAGCGTTCGCTTGGGTAATCGACTGCTCCGGAACGGCCAGGCCAATGCCCTCTATGCGGAGACTCATGCGGAGGTGCGGAGACGAAGTGGGGATGCGGCCGCGCGCCGCACGAATGGGCCGGCAGCGGTCGGAAAGCGCCGAAGGAGTCTCACTCCAGTCTTGGACAGAAGAGGTCGGCGGAGCGCCCAGGAGACCCCTCGGCAGAAGCGAGTCGAGGCGCCGACCGTGTGGTCGTACTCCTTCTCCCACCGGGACACCAACTGGTCGTCCCAGCTTCTGATTCCCTCTGCGGCGATGGGGCTGAGCACTCGTGCTCCCGCGAGCGCCCACGCGATGCCTTGACCGCTGAATGGCTCCACATACCCCGCCGCGTCTCCCACCGCTAAGAAGCGTTCTCCTCCTTTGGTGCCCTTGCGCGTCAGTTGTGGCGTCCCTTTCCAACCGGCGTCCGGCGTATCCGGCAGCGCGACGAAGCCAGCTTCCTTCAGGATATTCCGGACCAGTTCCGTCGGATGAACAGCCTTGCCGATCGTGGGCGCCAAGGCGGCCGCGACGTCGAGCGAGCCGTCTTCGAGCCTCACCAGACCGACGTACCCACGGGCCCCGATCGCCATATGGACGATGCCTCTCGGGTATGCGGCGTCAAGGAGCGGAGAGAGCCCTGAGCCAGGGCGATAGACGGCCCCATATCCGATGCGCGAGTCTGGCGCCACGATGCTCTTGGGTCCGGCATCGCCCAGTCCCGCCTGGAAGGCAGAACCGACGCCGGTCGCGTCCACAACTACACGGGCCGACAGCATGACTTCCGCACCCCCGGACTTGATCGCCACAGAACGGTGACTGGAGCCCGCCCGGCCAAGTCGAGCGCGCACACCCGCGCGGAAGACCGCACCAGCATCCACAGCTGCATCGACCAGCGCTTGGTCTAGAACAGACCTCGAGACCACTAGTGACTGCTGGAGAGAGACGTGGGCGACCTGGGACCAACCTCCGAGCCGGAGGGAGGTGAGCTTCGTGGCACCGGCGCGCATGAGAACGTCCCCCAAACCCGCTTCCTCCAGGACTGTCTGTGCTCCGGAACTCACACAGCAGCCGCAGACCTTCCAGCGCGGAAAGACCTGACGGTCGAGCAGGAGGACCTCTGCCCCCATCGTCGCCAGCTCGAAGGCACAAAGCGCGCCGCTCGGCCCTGCTCCCACGACGATGGCATCCCACTGTGTTTGCTCAAGTGTCATCCAGCGCGCCGCCACGACATCGAGAAGCGTTGTGGCCAACACCTCTGGATATCGACCCCCCTGAGTCCCGCGGTCTCGGCGATCTCCGCGATTTCAGTCAGCGTGAAGGCGCCCTCGACTGATCTCAGTCCGTCGACTCGAGCGACGTCGGAAGTCGTGAACACGTGGAGCGCGACACGTGCGAGCAGATGTCCCACCGAGGTGCGGAGTAGGTCCTGGGCGAACACCGCAGGTGCCGCGCGGCTCATGCGAGTGAGTAGGTCGACTAGGTCTTCTCGACGCAGATGATGAAAAAAGAGTGAGCAACACAACAAGTCGTAGTCGTCCGGGAGAGGTGAGTCGAGAAGGTCGAGTTCGAAGAACTCGATGGCCGGGCCACGCTGCGTTTTTCGTGCACGAGCGAAGTCGAGAGCCACCCGGCTCCGGTCGCATCCGTGGATCTCCACGGACAAGCCAGCCGATGCTGCCCGCCGCTGTAGGGCGTGAACGATGTCCCCGCCGCCACAGGCGAGGTCCAGCACGCGGATGGGCTGGTCCCTCGTCCGACTCAAACGGAGCACCTCCTTCCAGATGCGCCCAGCCGACCAAGAAAGCGCGTTGATGGTCTCGAGCGCGCGTAGCGCACCGTGATGCCGACGTGGATCGAGATCCGAGTCATCCATCAGTTCAGACTGCAGACGGCGCTGGCTCAGATCGGGTAGGATCACGGAGCGTCCCTACCGGTGAGGTACTGGAGTCTCACCGGCAGGGGCTTTTCTCTTCATCCAGCTAACGCGACAGCGGGCTGTCGTTCTGCAACGGAATGATGTCCGCACTCCACTGGTCGTCACCAAGCAGGTGTTTCACGAAGTATTCCGCCCGCAGCCAGAACCAGTAGTTACCCATGTTCCCGTAGCCGTGGCGCATCCCCGGGAAGACGAAGAAATCGAAGCGCTTGTTGGCACGGATCAACGCCTCCGCCATCCGATGTGTACCCGCGTGGTGCACGTTGTTGTCGACGTCACCTGTTGTGAGTAGGAGGTGCCCTTTCAGATTTGCCGCGAGATCAGAGTTCTTATCGATATCGAACTCGAAGGTCACCTCTCCGTCGTCGTCGATGACTTCCTGCACACCGTGGTGCGTCTCGGACCAATTCCGGTTGTACACGTCGTTGTTGTGATTCCCCGACGACGAGACCGCGACCTTGAAGAAGTCTGGATAGACGAGCATGGCCGCTGTGGACATGAATCCACCGCCCGAGTGGCCATAGATGCCGACGCGGTTCAGATCGACGAAGTCGTGGCGATCTCCCAGTTGCTCTAGGACCGCTTTCTTGTCGTCCAGCCCGTAATCCCGAAGGTTGCCGTATCCGTAGTTGTGGTACCACTTGGAGCGGCCTGGATGGCCGCCTCGGTTCCCGAGCGTGACCACGATTACGCCGAACTGGGCGAGACCCTGCTCAGCCGTGTTCGTCGACCAGAATTTGGATACGGACTCGGTCTGAGGTCCCGGATATACATATGCGACGATGGGATACTGCTTGTTCGGATCGAAGTCGTACGGCTTGTACATGACCCCGTAGATGTCGGTGACGCCGTCGGCGGCCTCGGCCTGGAACGGCTCTGGGAACCGGTACCCCGCTTGGGTGAGGGCGCTGAAGTCGGCCTCTTCGAGATCGAGAACCTTCTGGCCTGCCGCGCTGTAAAGGGCCGACGCCGGTGTCGTGTTCACCCGTGAGTAACTGTTCACGAAGAAACGACGCGACTCGCCCATGCTGAAGCGGTTGTCGTACTCGCCGGGGTTGAGGAGTGTCACGCCTGATCCGTCGAGGTTCACCCGATACAAGTGCTGGTAGTACGGGTCCTCACCGTTCTCGCGGCCGTTTCCGCTCACAAAAAGGTGACCGCGGACCTCATCGACGCCGATCAGGCCCTGCACATGCCAGGGGCCCTGCGTCAGTTGGCCGACCAGCGTGCCGTCCGCCCGGTACCGATAGACATGCGCCCAGCCGTCGCGCTCGGACCACCACAACAGGTCTCCATTGGCGAGCTGGATGGGTGTGCGCGTTTCCATGTAGGTGTTGAGGCGGTCTTCGATGACCGCCGTCACCGCACCCGTGGCCGTATTCGCGACCATGACGTCTGTGCGCTTCCTGTCCCGAGAGATTCGGGTGAACAAAATCTCGTCCGAGCTGTCGGAGAGCCACTGTGACTGCCGCGGTGCATCCGAGTCTGGATAGACGAACTGCTGGTCGCTGAGGACCGACATCATCTGATCCTGCCACGGATCGTCATCGACCTGGACCATGGAGCGGTCTGCGAGGTCGTAGATGAGCAACTCGCTTTGGGTCACGGCTGAATCGCCCGGCATGTCGTACGTGTAGGTCTCGAGTTCGGGGCGATCGTTGCCGACCGAGTGCACGACCCACAGCAGGCCGACCTCGCGTGCATCCCTACGAACGATGGCAAACTTCTGCGAGTCCTTGGACCAGGAGATCCCCGCACGCTTCCGGTCGTCCATGTTCTCGACTTCGGAGACGTTTGTCTCGCCACGGCCCGACCCGCCACCGTAGTCGTAGTACTTCTCCCCGTCGGTCGTGAGCTGAACCTCAGTCACGTCGACGTCCTCTTCGGCCTCTTCTGCCTCGTCACCGCTTTCGCCCCGGCGAGCGTCGAGGATGAGCGCGTAGTCGGCGCCGCTCATCATCCAGAGGTTGTACTGCTTGGCGAAGACGACGGTCTCTCCGTCCGGCGAGACGCTGGCCCAACCCGGGTGACTGTCCGGCTCCTCGTAGTCGTCGAGCTCGCGGAGCGTCTGCGTGGAGACCGTGAACTCGAAGTGGTGCACGAGCTTGTCCGCGCTCTGTCGCCCAGATCGCTCGTCGTCCTGCTCCTCTCCGTCGGTCTCCTCTTCGTCGGCCTCGTCATCGGCCTCTTCGTCCTGAGACGACTCGACCTCGAACTGGAAGACATCGTTGCTTATGAAGCGAATCGATCGGATGGGGAGGTGCTGACCGTCCCACGGGTCTAGTGTAATCCGGGTCAGTTCTGCGGCCATGCGGTCGTTGTCGAAGAGCTGTGTCTTCGTGCCACGAACCGGATCAACCAGGTAGTAGAACGTCCCGTCCGAGTTGTCCCACTGATACCAGAACCGCTCGCCGCCTTCGATCCAATTCGGTGCCACCGTCGTGCTGTGCACCATGTCGGTGAACTTGTAGGGCGCGAATCGCGCGGCGAGGTCAAAGTTGGCAGAACCTGAGCCGCCGACCATTTCCATTTCCTGGGCGGTCAACTCGGGGGCTTCGGTCACGAACATCGATGCGGCTATTACAAAGAACGAGAGTAAGAACCGGGGGCGGCGGCTTCGCGCTTCGGGCATGGCATCGGACTCGTGCTGAGGTGGAATGTACGCTCAACCAAGAGGCTTGGTTTCGTCGTGGATGGCAATGGGTGGCGTGGTCACGCGCGGCCAGCTGCCCCATCTGCGGACTGTCGCATACCAAATGCTGTGCGAGTAGTGTACGCGCGGAGGCAATATGAGCAGCTCACAAGACACGTCACCTGACTCGCACCAATCACTGATTGACACTCGTGTGCCAGGTATAAATGGGCGTGAGGTCTTCAATAGGGTGCGCGATGTCGAGGACATCAGGGCTCATGTGGTCTTCGTCACCGGCGATGCTCTAGATCCAGGCACGCAGGCGTTCATCCGTGAGACCGGCCTCCCCTGCCTCCTCAAGTCTTTCGAGGTCGTGGACCTCTTGGCGGTGATGGAAGGGGATTGCGAACGCTGGAGGGCTCTCCGGGGGAATATGGCCCGCCGAGTGCAACGTCCCCACGTTGTGCCTACCGACAGTCCGAGCCTAGTTCCACCATCACGCTAGGAAGTGCATGAGCCTCACGAAGAAGTACGAGGGATATTCGTCTTTCTCCTATCTGGAAGCTGGGAAGGACTACAAGTCCTTCGACCTAGCGGACGAGCTCACGCGCGTGCCGCCGTACACGCTTCCGCTGAGCGAAGAGGACGAAACCCGTGTGCGAAGCCTCATCGACGCCAGCCTCTTGGTGTCGATGCACGAGCACGTCGGGGTCTTCCCGGACAAGATCCAAGAGACCCCAGAGTACGCCCGTCACGGCCGTATGCACACGGCGTTCAAGGGGCTCGCAGCGTCCCACTGGGACTGTGTGTTCGACAACCTCATGGACGGGATTTGCCACATCCATTCTTCGTCGGGGTGGCAGTGGGACGATGTCCTCCACGATCTGGGCATGCGGCTCTGTGATCTGGCCCATCAGGACTTCGTCCTTCATTGCCAGCGCATTGGTGATGTCCAGCGTGCGCACGACGCGGGTAAGGTCGCGTGGGTCGCGACCATGGAAGGGGCAGCGATGATCGAACACGATCTGGACCGGATTGATCTGCTGCACGGCTTCGGCCTGCGTTCGCTCGGCATCACCTATTCCGAGTCGAACGCGCTGGGGAACGGACTGAAGGAGGACCGAGACGGGGGCCTCACCAAGTTCGGCCAGCGAGCTGTCCAACGGATGAACAAGGTCGGGCTGCTTATCGACTGCTCGCACTGCGGGGATCAGACGACGCTCGACACGGTGGAGTGGAGCGAAAAGCCGATTGTGCTCTCTCACATCGGCGCGCGTGCGCTTTGGGAATCGAAGAGGCTCGCGCCTGACGACGTGTTGGAAGCTGTAGCTGCGAAGGGAGGGGTGATCGGTATCGAATGCGCGCCGCACACCACGCTCACTGAGAACAACCGAACGCACAATCTCGACGCGTTCATGGAGCACTTCGAATATGTAAAGGCGTTGGTGGGCATCGACCACGTCGGCTTTGGCCCGGATACGGTGTATGGAGACCACGTGGGCCTGCACCACACTTATATGGCTTCGTTATCACTCAAAGACTCGAAGGGTACCACGAAGCCGGGGCAGGAATACGAGGAGGTCGAGTACGTCGAGGGTCTCGAAAACCCAACGGAAGGTTCTCGCAACATCATCCGATGGCTCGTGAAGAACGAGTATTCGGACGAGGACATCGCGAAAGCGATGGGCGGGAACGCGATGCGGGTCATGGAACAGGCCTGGAGCTGAGGATCCGCACCGCGTGGTGGGCCGCATCAGCGGTCCTGATTGCCGCGGCGCCGGTTTCGGCCCAATCGACCGTCCGCTCCGCGCACCTGTTTGCCGACCTCAGTCCGGATGACGGAGGCGCGGAGGTCCGCATTGAGTACGTGTTGGACACGGAGGGCATCGCGCCGCTCCGTTTCGAGTTATTGGAATTCGGCGACGCTTCTGCGGAGGTCTTCTGGTTGGGGGAGCGGGAGACCGGTACACCCATCCGCCTGGAACCAGAAGTTGGGTCGATGCGGGCGACTGACTTTACGCTGAACGTCGGCCCGGGCCCGACGTTTGCGTTCACGGCGCGGTACTGGGTTGCGAACGCGGTCGAGCGGAATGGTGAGCGAGTGAGCGTTCATATACCCGTCCTTGTCGTTGCGCTTCCACCGTCCGAGGGAGGGCCTGACGTATTTCGCGCGGAGGTCGCCTTGCCCGAAGTGTGGGCTGTGTCTGAGAGCTTTCCGACCGGATTGCGCGCTGACCAGGGTGGCGTTCACTCAGTCGAGTTGGCAGTTCTTCCCTCGGTCGTCAGCCTGCGCGCTGATGCGGACGGCCGATGGCGCCCGGGGGTGCCTCTCGCGATCGACCTCGCGGCCGGCTTGATCCTTCTTGTATTCGCCGGCTTCGGGTGGCGTCATTTGAGGGCCAAGCTCTCATGAATGAGCACATCGTCGGGCAGCCCGGGTTCGTCTTTTGGGGCCTCTTCCTCGTGTGTGCGGTCGTCGTCGTGGGCTATGCGGTGTGGTTGTGGTGGGTGGAACACAAATGACGACTCAGATGTGGGTCTTCGTCGGATATTTCGCCGTCGTCTTTGCGATCGGCTGGTATGCCCTGCGGGCCACGCGGAACGAAAAGGACTATTGGATCGCGGGCGGTGAACTCGGGTGGTTCACAGGCGGCGCCACCATGGCAGCAACGCACACATCTGCTGGGACGTTCGTAGGAACGATCGGCGTCATGTACACCGCGGGTTGGTCGTTTGGCTGGGTGCTGCTCGCCATCCCTCTTTCATACTGGTTCATGGTCGCGGTGCTCGCGCCGCGCTTCACAAAGCAGAAAGAGCTGACGCTGCCCGCGTTCATCGAGACTCGTTACTACGGAAAGGGCATTCGGGGCTTGGCCGCGCTGATCATCCTCATTGCGACCGTCGTGTACATCCAGGCGCAGATCGTGGCCGGAGGGCTGATCGCGAACACGGTCTTCGGTGTCTCGACCACCACAGGGATGGTCGCGTTCACCGTCATCCTTCTGGTCTATACCGTCATCGGCGGAATGATCGCAGTCGTCTACACGGATGCGTTCCAGTTGGTCGTGATGGCGCTCGGGGCGGTCTTTGCAGTGCCTCTCGTTCTTCGCCAGGTAGACGGTATCAGCGGTCTGCTGCACCTGGTTGAATCAGCGCACCCGCTGGTGTTCACGTGGGAGACGATGCCCGGGACACTTCTCCTCACCATGGGGCTCTCGTTCTTCCTAGGCGGGATCGCCACGCCGGAGAAGCTGATTCGGCTCTACGCGATGAAAGACATGAGCACGATCCGGCGCGGGATTCTTTTTGCCATCGTGACGATCCTCGGACTCAACCTCTTGGTCTTCATCTTGGCGCTTGCGTCGATTGTACTTTTTCCTGAACTGCCAACGGGCGACCTCGCGATGCCGATGATCGCGACTGCGGTGCTGCCGACCACGCTGGGCGCGGTGATGTTGGCCGCGATTACCGCAGCGATGATGTCGACCGTGGACTCTTTGCTCATTGTCGCCGGCTCTGCGCTTTCGGTGGACATCTACCAGAACCTGTTGAATCCCGACGTGACCCCCGAGCGTCGGATGTGGATCGATCGGGTCGGGATCCTCCTGGTCGGCTCGGTCCCCGTGGTCTTGCTCTTGAGCGGCGTCGGGGAGGGGGAGTTGGTCCAGTTTATCGTCCTGCTTTTCACAGCGCTGATGGCGGCCGCCTTCGTGATGCCGGTCGTCGGTGGAATCGTTTGGCGCCGAGCTACCAAGGAGGGGGCCGCGGCCGCGATGATCGGCGGAGTGGTAGCGACGTTCGCCTGGGAATGGTTTGGACCCGCATCAGTCGAGCCGGTGCTCGCGGGGTTCCTGGCCTCCGCGACGCTCTTTGTCGGGGTCAGCTTGGCCACACCACCACCACCTCCGTCTGCAATCGCGCCCTACTTCGATTCTTGACACCCCGCGGGGAGCGGGTGGGGCTGGCAGCCTCGCTCATACACTGAGGCCCGCGCCTCAACCCGTTGGAGTGGTCACGGTGAAGCTCATTCGTTTCTTCACGCTGCGCGAGAAACGATGCCGTTCTCGCGGTCATATGCGAGTCGGCAAGGGCCTGTGCCGGCTGGGTGAAAGCACATTCTGAATGGACAGGACGAATTGGACAGGACCGAATGGCGGACGCGCTACTCAAGCCAGTCTACGCCAACGCCCGGGCGAGGCGGTTGGACCTGAAGGCTTCACGCGGCTAGGCAAACAGTTGCAGGCACAGCAAAGGGTGGCGTTTTCAAGACTCGGAACGCCACCCCGGTTGCTGCTCACATGACTGGTTGGAGCGAAGCCTGGCCGCATGCGGCTGAGCCGTAGGCCCCTGAGGCTACCCCAGATCGAAGCGGTCGAGGTTCATCACCTTGTCCCAGGCGGCGACGAAGTCACGCACAAGGGCACCCTGCCCGTCGTCACATCCGTAGACCTCTGCGATCGCGCGTAGCTGGGAGTTCGATCCAAAGATGAGATCCACGCGGGTGCCGGTCCACTTCTTGGCCCCCGTCGCACGATCGCACCCCTCGAACACGTCTTCGGTGTCCGATGCCGCAGCCCATGTTGTGCTCATATCCAGCAGGTTTACGAAGAAATCGTTGGTAAGCGTCTCTGGACGCTCGGTGAAGACACCGTGCGGCGACTGATCGACGTTCGCGTTCAAGACGCGCATGCCACCAACGAGCACCGTCATCTCTGGTGCCGTCAGCGTCATGAGTTGCGCTCGGTCGACCAGCAGCTCTTCCGCAGACACGGTGAACTCGGCTTTCAGGTAATTGCGGAAGCCGTCTGCGATCGGTTCGAGTACGGCTGCCGACTCCACGTCAGTGTGCTCCTGCGATGCGTCCATGCGCCCGGGCGTGAAGGGGACCTCCACCTCGTGCCCGGCATTCTGCGCGGCTTTCTCCACGGCCGCGCAGCCAGCCAGGACAATCGTGTCGGCAAGCGAAACCTTCTTTCCTCCGGATTGAGCATTATTGAACGCCGTCTGGATTGCCTCGAGGGCCTCCAGCACGTTCGTCAGCTGGGCGGGCTGGTTGACTTCCCAGCTCCTCTGTGGCTCGAGACGCAGGCGACCACCGTTCGCTCCACCGCGCTTGTCTGAGCCGCGGAACGTGGCCGCCGACGCCCAGGCGGTCGAGACCAGATGGGAGACTGAAAGCCCCGAAGCGAGGATCTTCGCCTTGAGCGTGGTGATGTCCCCCGCGTCAATCAGTTCATGGTCGACCGCGGGGATCGGATCCTGCCAAATGAGTTCCTCAGTTGGAGCGAGGGCTCCGAGGTAGCGAGTGCGAGGACCCATGTCGCGGTGTGTCAGCTTGAACCAGGCCCGGGCGAACGCGTCTGCCAACTGCTCTGGGTTCTCATGGAAGCGCCTGGCGATCGGCTCGTAGATCGGGTCTGACCGAAGCGCGAGGTCCGCCGTGGTCATGATGGGTGCGTGCCGCTTCAACGGATCGTGTGCATCCGGTACCGCCTGCGCTGCGGCAGGGTCGGTCGGAATCCATTGCCAGGCTCCGGCAGGGCTCTTCACGAGAGTCCACTCGTAGCCGAACAGGGTGTCCAAGTAGCTGTGATCCCACTGGGTCGGCGTCGGAGTCCACGCGCCCTCGATTCCGCTGGTGATCGCATCGACGCCCAAGCCGCTGCCGAAGCTGTTCTTCCAGCCGAGGCCCTGCTCTTCGATGCTGGCGCCCTCGGGCTCTGCGCCGACGAGCCCGGCATCGCCAGCGCCGTGGCACTTACCGAACGTGTGTCCGCCGGCGATGAGTGCGACGGTCTCTTCGTCGTTCATGGCCATGCGCCCGAATGTCTCACGAATATCGCGCCCGGAAGCGACAGGGCTCGGTTCTCCGTTCGGCCCTTCCGGGTTCACGTAGATCAGCCCCATCTGAACGGCGGCGAGAGGTCTCTCTAGGTCACGCTCACCAGAGTATCTCTTGTCACCGAGCCACTCAGTCTCGGCTCCCCAATAGATGTCTGCCTCGGGTTCCCAGATGTCCTCACGTCCACCGGCGAACCCGAAGGGCTTGAACCCCATCGACTCCAGGGCACAGTCGCCCGCGAATATCATGAGGTCGGCCCAGGAGATCTTGCTGCCGTACTTCTGCTTGATCGGCCAAAGCAGTCGGCGCGCCTTGTCGAGGTTTCCGTTATCGGGCCAGCTATTGAGAGGCGCGAAGCGTTGGGTGCCCGAGGACGCGCCGCCGCGGCCGTCTCCGGTGCGGTAGGTGCCAGCGCTGTGCCAGGACATCCGAATGAAGAGAGGTCCATAGTGACCGTAATCGGCCGGCCACCATGCCTGCGATGTAGTCATAAGCTCGAAAAGGTCCTTCTTGAGGACCTCGATATCGAGCTTCTTAAATTCATTCGCGTAGTTGAACGCGTTGCCCATGGGGTCGGACACGGGAGAGTTCTGGTGGAGGACCGAGAGGTCCAGCTGGTTCGGCCACCAGTCGCGGTTCGACGTACCCTCCGCAGTCGTGGGTATGTCGGCATCGTGCATGACGGGGCATTTGCCTGCAGTCTCGCCAGCATGTTCGTCCATGGGTCTTCCTATATCGTGGTGCGTTGAGTGGTCTCGACGACCGATAATTGTCCGCGAATTTAGATATTACGTCAAATTACTGATGATTGTGTGAGGCATAAGCAGCGTTTAAGAGTGCTCCGAAGTCGTTCAGAGGAACGCGAGAATGCTCATCTGGCCACCACACGCGGGACAGAGAAGCGGCAGCACCTCATAGATCCGAGCGAGCAGGGTGGCCCAGCGGATACGAGCGGAGCTGGAGGGCGAGTGGGCTCAGCATCGGTGGAAGACTCTGGTCCTGGGCTCAGCAGCTGGGCAGTGGGTATCTCGGCTTGGAGACTGCCGAAGTGGATTACCCCGGCCCGGAGTCCGGCATTCGGGGCGAGCACCCCATGGTAGCGGTGCGATCGAGGCGATGATATTGCGACCCATTTTGGCGGCGATGATCACCGTCTCGACGCACTCTTTAGTCTTTAAAGCCGTTGCAGACGAGGGGTAGCAATTCTTCGTCGACGGGCGCCCGAGCCGAACCCGGTACGCCCAGCCCTACGATGCGGGGGCGCGGGCCGAGCTGCGCGAGATCAGCGAGCGCCTCATCGGGCGCTGAGCCGGCCAGATGCAAGGCGGGGGCATGGAACCCAACGTCCACGCCCCTGTAGCCACCCGCTGAGGCTAGGCGCTCGGCAGAGTCGACTCCCACTCGACCATGCGACGTACGTGATCCGGGGTAGGCATCCGTCCCCGTCCCCCACCCAGGTTGTCGATCATGTGCTCGGGGTCGCCCGTGCCCGGACAGGCGACGGAAATAGCCGGGTGGGCCACGGCATATTTGAGCATGAACTGCGCCCAGGTATGCGCATCGAACTCAGCCGCCCACTCCGGGAGCTCCCGATCGCCAATCCGTGACCACATGCGGCTCCGCCCGAAGGGCAGATAGACCAGCACCCCGATCCCTTGATCCTGGGCCAAGGGAAGGATCCGCTCCTCCACACCGCGGTTATCGATCGCGTAGTCGATGCCAATGAAGTCGATCGGATAGTCCCGCATCACCTGCTCCAACTCGCCGTAATGCCTTGCGCTCGTCGTGGTGATGCCGATGTAGCGGATCCGGCCTTCGTCCTTGTATTCCTTCAGGATCCCGAGTTGCGTCGCCGGATCACCCATGTTGTGCACTTGATTGAGGTCGATCACGTCGCGGCGCATGCGCTCGAACGACCGCTCGATCTGCTCACGCACGGCTGCGGGGTCGGCCTCCGAACTCCCTCTCCCGACCACATTCACCTTCGTGGCCCAGAAGATGTCGTCGCCGAATCCGTCTTCGTCGCCCCACTGGCCCCCGTATTCCTCGGAGCCACCCCCGCCGTATCCGGCCGCGCTGTCGAAGAGTCGTCCCACACCCTCGGCATCCTTCGCGAGCTCGTGCATGACGGCCCGATGGTCGGCGAGCTCCTCAACTGACGAATTACTGTTGATCCACCGCCCACCGAGTCCGATGACGGGAAGTTGCTCGCCACTCGAGGGAATGGGTCGCGTGTTCACCGCGCCGTCCTGCAGTGCCATGAGCAGGTTGGGCTTCAGGCCGAGGGCTGCGGTAGCAGTAGCGCTGAGTCGAAGCCAATCGCGTCGAGTGATCATGGGCAATCCAGGCAGGTGTAAACGGAATGAAACTTGTGGGTACTTCGATGACCCCGTGGGACTGCGGATCGTTGAGGAATGGACCCCAATCAGCCGGCGGCGGTTCCCCCAGGCGGGGCCGGCGATCGACTAGACCGCCCGGCTCGTCTCCGCCGCCAGCGCCTGGACGCTGAACCGCATCTGGCCGCTCAACTCTACGTCGGTAGCCCGTACCGCTCCCGTAGTGCTGCCACGCCCTCTGGGCGCCCAAGGACCGTGAGGCGATCGCCTTCTGCCAACGAGGTATCACCGCTCGGGAATAACAACTGGTCGTCCCGGCGCAACATGGCAATCAGCGTGCCTTCCGGGAGCGACACCTCGCGAAGCTTCCGTCCAATCAAATCAGCCCCGCCCCGATCGGACTTGAGGGTAATGACGAGCATGCGCTCGTTCCGGAAGAGTGCTTCTTTGAGTTCCTCGTCACTCGAGGCCGCTAGCCACTCATCCATAAACGCATCTTGATCAACGCGCCGGGCAATCTGAGCCAGAATCCGGAGATGCAGCCCGGGATCCTCTTCCGGACTGGCGAGGAAGAAGACCGCTCGCACGACTTCATCCGGAGCGATCTCAGCTTGCCCCTCGAAGTCGACCCCGCCTGGTACACGGGCCAGCAGAACGCTCGGAGAACGCAGAAGGTCTGAGCGCATATGGGGAAGCGCGGCACCGTGTGACACGGGTGTCCCTCCCCGACGCGTCCCTTCCAAGAACCCTGAGCACAATTCATCAGACGCCAACGGCAGTGTCTTGGCCATGCGCTGCGCGGCTAATCCCGCAAGTTTCTCGAAGAGTACCGGGCCTTTGACATCGAGCACATCGGCCTCTGTCAGCAGCTCTTCGAATGGATCTGCTTCACGCGGCCCACGTTCCTTGATGATCTCCCGCAACTCGCGATCTAGGCCGTCATATCGTTGGCGTCCCAAGCGCTCGAAGACATGGAAAATGGCACCTTCGCGCGACACTCGGTCTCGAGCGTAGTAGGTGAACCACATCGCTCCGAAGGTGATCAGCCCTCCAGTAAACAGGGTCGGCAGAATACCCATGTTCACAATCAGCCAGAAGGATCCGAGTATCCCGACGATCTGGATGCCGGGATACAGCGGAGATCGAAATCCGGGATCGTACGATTCGATGCCGCTCTCACGCATGACGATGACGGCCAGGCAGGCAAGCGCGAACATGACGAGCTTAAACGCACTCGCCAGCTTCGCGATCTTAGTCGGATCGAATAGAGTGACGCACAGCAAGATCAAGAGCACCGTGACGACAATGCCCAGCGTTGGTGTTCCACGCGCTCCGATCTTCCCAAAAACATCGGGAAGGAGTCGATCGCGACCCATGGCAAGCGGATAGCGCGACGCCGACAGGACCCCTGCATTCGCTACCGATGAAAAGGCGAGCACGGCCGCCACCGTCATGACCAACCTTCCCCACGGCCCGACTAGGGCTTCAGCAACGGTGGCGACCGGTGTCAGATCGCCCCCGTTTGCGGCCAAGACATCGATCCCGACCACGCCGATCATGACGGACGTGCCCACGGTGTAGACCACAACGATGGTCGCAAACGCCAGGAACATGCCGAGCGGGAGGTTCCTTTCTGGATCCTTAACCTCCTCTGCGACACTGGAGACTTTGGTGAGCCCCATGTAGCTGACGATCACTAAGCCGGCGGTACCGATCACCCCCGTACTGCCGGAATCATAGAAACCCTCGAATTGCGCGAACTCCATCTGCATGAGCCCGAATCCGCAGAACCAGAGCAGCAAGATCAACAACCCGATCAGCAGCAGAACCTGAAACGATCCGCTCTTTTTCGCTCCGAAGTAGTTCACCACGCCGAAGAAGATGGCGAACGCTGCGGCGATGGGGCCGAGCTCCAGGCCTGGAAAAAAGAGGTGCAAATAGGCACCGACACCCACCAAGGCGAAGGCGGACTTCAGGATGAGCGCGATCCACGTCCCGAAGCCGCCGATCGTGCCCACCAGAGGCCCCATACTCCGATCCAGGAAGTAATAGATCCCTCCTGCCTTCGGCATGGCCGTCGCAAGTTCGACTTTGCTCAGAAGTCCGGGCAAAAGAATGAGCGCCGCCAACAGGTACGAGAGCGGCATCGCGGGACCGGCACCTGCGGCTGCGATGCCCGGCAACAAGAAGAAGCCGGAGCTGAGCGTGGCACCCGTAGCCAAAGCGTATACATCCCACAGGCCGAGTTGCTTCTCGAGCGATTGCGGGTTCGCCGGACCTCGGTGCGCGTCAGCCATGGGCAGCATCCATCGTGAAGAGACGGACGTGCTGGCGCGCTCCATTCGGTCCAGTGCTGAGTTGGATGGCGGGCGCCTTGGTTGGTTTTGTGTCTAGGGGAAAAGACCATGCGCCCAGGGCGGACAAGCGCGCAAGGCGTCCGTCCACGGTGAGCAATGGAGGGTAAGTAACCGCAACACATTTTCGTCCCGATGGGCACCACGTGACGGTCGGCTGATGCATGTGCTCGGGGCCGGGCACGGGTCCAGCTGGGCAGAGGGTATCTCGGCTTGGGGTCTGCGCCGGTCCTCCTACCTGTCCGAGTCCGTCACCGTCCTCGCCTTGATCCATCGGTCGAACCACTTGGCCTGTTCCTGATCCAAGTAGATGCGGTGACGGGGCTCGCGAATCCCGTGGCCTTCGCGCGGGAAGCGTAGGAATTCCACGTCGTTGCCCATCTTCTTGAGCGCACGGAAGTACTCCTCACCCTGAGTGATCGGCACGCGCGCATCTTCCTCGCCGTGCGTGATGAGCAGAGGCGTCGTCACGTTTACCGCATACTCGATCGGCGAAAACTCCTCGAAGGTCTCTTTCGTCTCCCAGGGCAGCCCGCCGAACCCGAACTCGAGTAGGAAGGGGATGTCGGTCTGTCCGTAGAATGCATACCAATCGGAGATCGCGGCATGACCGATCGCCGCCTTGAAGCGATCGGTCTGCGTGATACTCCAGAAGGTCATGAAACCACCGTAGCTGCCGCCCATGATCGCGAGCTGATCCGGATCAGCGATCCCCATGTCCACGACATGGTCGACGCCCTCCATCAGGTCCTCGAAATCCTTGCCGCCCCAGTCCATATAGTTGGCGTTGGAGAACTCGTAGCTGCGGCCGGAACTGCCCCGCGGATTGCCGCGTAGCACCGCGTAACCGCGCGCGGCCCAAATCTGCGAGCCTGAATTGAAGGCTTTCGAGTAACGGCCGTGAGGACCACCATGAACCTGGAGGATCATGGGGTAGCTCTGTCCTTCGACGTAGTCGAGCGGGTAGGTGAGCACACCCTCGATCTCCCAGCCGTCCGCGCCCTCCCAGGTCAATAGCTCCGACCGCGCGATGTCGAAGTCTTCCATCTCACCGGTCGGGCTGAGCACGTGCTCGATGTTCGACCCGTCGGCATCTGCGATGAAGACCTCACCCGTGGTGTAGGGCGAGCTCCCGGTGAAGATCAGCTTGGTGCCGTCGTCGGAGAGCGTTGTGCCGCCGTAGATGAAGTCGTCGTCGGGCAGGATCATCTCGGGCTCGCCGCCTGTGGCGGACATCTTGTACAGGTGCGACGAGAGTCCGTTCGCCACCGTGAACAGGATCTCGCTGCCATCCTCGGACCAACGCACACCGGATGCCGAGAGGTTGACGTCTAGCGTGAGGTTTCGAGGCTCACCGCCGGACACAGCCACGACAAAGACATCGTTCTGGGCGGCGCCGCCGTTCTCGACGAGCGAGCCGGTGTAGGCGATCCGGGTCCCGTCCGGCGACCACACCGGCCCACCATCCGACCCAGCGTTGCTCGCGCTGAGATTGCGAGGCTCGCCACCGTCGGCTGCGATGATCAGGACGTCGGAGTTGTCGCTACGATCAGGATCACCCATCTGCGTCTGCGTCCGGTTCGACGTAAACGCGATCCACTCTCCGTCAGGCGACCACTGCGGTCCCTGGTGGTCGAACTCTCCCTCTGTGATCTGCGTCTTCTCACCCGTCTCCGAATCGTACACCCAGAGATGCCGCCAGGTGAGCTTCACCTCAGCGTAATACGCGTCGTCCTTCTTTTCTGTCCGCTCTTCCCATTCTTCTTTGTCGACACGCTCAGATTCCTCGGCGTACGCGATCATCGAGAAGTCCCGGGTGAACGAGCCGCTGTTCGGAGCTTCGTCATCATCGAAGAACGCCACCGCTTCACCACCACGCAGTGAAATCGCCCAGTACTGATTCTCCGCGTCATCACCCTCGCCACGGCGGGAGCTGAAAAGGACGCGACCATCCGGCAACCACCGCGGATTACTCTCGCCACGCGCGGAGTTCGTCAGTTGGATCGACTCATTGGCCTCGAGGTCGTGGACCCATACGTGCGTGACGCTCTCCCATTCCTCCGTGTCCATCTCCCGCTTGGTGAAGACCACCTTGCTGTTGTCGGGGGACAGCCGGTACCCGCTCCACGCCGGTAGGAGGAGAGACTCTTCCATCGTCATGCGCTTCTTGGCCCCATCCTGTGCGAGAGCCGAGCTCGCAGCCACAGCGAAGAGTGCGAGCGCTGATACGATGGTCCGTCCGTTGCTTCTCACGGGATCCTTCCTCCGACTCGAGTACGTGTACTTTGCAACATTGGCCGCGTGGACGCGCCTCGCAACGCTAGACAGCTCTCTCCTTGCGTGTACACAGGAGCGCACACCACGGTCGCGAAACAGGAGTCGATGAGCGCTTGGCGACTAACGACAACGAACACTCGGGACCGCCTGACGTCACCTCCAGGCCTTCGTACACGGTACAGCTCTCCCCTTCTCACCGGGTGACCTGGACGGCGGCGTCAGACATCAATGTCCAGCAAAGGGGCCTGGTATTCCAAGACGTCCCGAGCCTCGACGTTGAACCCATCCTCCTCTCTATCCAGAAGCGCCCGATCCCTGGCCTGCACCGCATCGAGAGCCCGCCGATGGAGAAACGCTCGCAGGATTCGTTCGATGAGCGCTGAACGAAACTCAGCGCCCGGCACGCCATCCAGTTGTTTGAGCACATCCTTAGATCGTGTGATCGATGTCTTCACTTTCCTGCCACCGGTATCCTACCAACGTGAACACGCCCACAACGAGCTTCTGATCGCCTCGTCGCTCTCTCATTGGGGTCGCGACTTCACCGGGTCCCGCACATGTCACAATCGGCCCTCATCCGGACCATGGCTTAGGGCTGATTCCTCCCCTAGGAGCGCCGCACCGAGCAAGAGGCTATTCTGGGCCCGCACCCTAGTCCGATTGGGTCCGCGGTAGGAATCCAAACAATCCAAGAAGCTGGAGGCGGCCATGCGCCGAATCATCCTTTCTCTCGGTGTGGTACTTCTCGCCTCAGTCCCCGCGTCCGCTCAAACAGGGCGGCAGCTGACGTTGGAAGACTACTACAGTGTGAAGAGCGTCGGCTCTCCGCTGATCTCCCCCGAGGGTGATTGGGTCGCCTATACCGTCTCGCTTCGCATCGAGGAGACCAACGGGACAGCGACTGAGTCGTGGATCGCTCGAGCCGACGGATCGGCCGAGCCCGTGCGAGTTCAGCGCAACGGCCAAGACGTGTCCGACCCTCGCTGGGCCGCAGATGGTCTCCTGCGAGTCAGCCATCAGGACCTTACGTGGCTGGTCGATCCATCGCGCCTGAGCGAACCCGCCGTCCGCGACAACAGCGTCGACCCGGATGGTCCCACCAGCCCAGACGGACGCTGGCTCGCGATTACGCGAGACACGCCGATGCCGGCGGTTGCACAGCCAGAACTGACGGCCTTCGAGCAGCGACACGAAGAGCGCTTCAAAGGAGAGGCTTTCGACTGGTACCCTTTCCGCCGCGACCGCCAAAGCTTCCCACTGCCTGACCCTGACGTTCAGCCTTTGACGGAAATCTTCCTCACGCCCGCCGCGGGCTCGGGTGAAGCTCGACAGCTGACAAGCCTGGGACTGCGACCGAGTGGCGTGAAGTGGCGGCCGGACGGGAGTTCACTGCTCTTCAGCGCCGACGAAGCCGTGCTCGACGAACTGGCCTACGGCCGGTCAGACCTCTTCATGGTCACGGTGGAAGGGCAGCTCACCCGCCTCACCGATGACGGCTACACCTACTCGGGAGCAGGTTTCTCACCCGACGGTCGGTGGATTTCGTATACGCGTGGCTTCGGCACCAACATGATCATCGACCGTAAGCTGAGGCACGGCGGACCCCGCGACCTCTACATCCGACCGGCCGACGGCGGAGACCCCGTCAACCTCACGGCCGACTGGGATCTGGATGCGGGTGCGCCGATGTGGTCGCCGGACAGTCGCTACATCTACCTCGTCACCGGTATCGGCGGCGGGAGGCACCTCTTCCGAGTCTCCCCAGACGGAGGCGGAGTCGAGCAGGTCACGACGGGTGAACGCCGAATCCAAGGGCTAGATATCGATCAGTCGTTCCAACGCATGACGTACGCCGTCGGCGAGTTCGAGCGCCCTTCTGACATCTATGTAGCAGACATCGACGGACAGAACGAGCGCCGACTGACCGACGTGCACGAGGACTTCCTATCCGAGGTCGAGTTAGCCAGTCGCCCTTCGGAGCGCATCCTCTACACGAGTTACGACGGCACACCGGTCGAGGGATTCCTGCTGTACCCCTACGGCTACGACCCTGAGGCCGGCACGTACCCACTGATCGTCGTCAACCACGGAGGGCCGCACAGCGCCTCGGGATACGGCTTCAACTTCAAGAACATGCTGTTCGCCGCAAACGGGTACTTCGTATTCCTACCCAACTTCCGCAGCTCGACAGGCTACGGGGACGACTTCAAATGGGGAACGTGGGGAGCCTGGGGCACCAACGACGGCGAAGACGTGCTGGCTGGCGTCGACCACCTCATCGAGCGATACCCGATCGACCGAGATCGCGTGGGCTCGACCGGCCACTCGTACGGCGGCATCCTGACCAACTGGCTGATCACCCGATATCCGGACCGTTTCAAGGCTGCCGTGCCCGGCGCAGGCGCCTCGAACTGGACGAGCAACTACGCGCTATCGGATGTCGCTCGCACGAAGGAGATGGAGTTCCTCGGACCGCCCTGGGATCCGGAAGCCAGAGAGGTCATGATCCGGCAGTCCGCCTACCTCAACTCTGGTGGAGTAAAGGCCGCCACGTTGTTCGTGCACGGAGAGGACGACTACCGCGTTCCGTTGGAGGGGTCGATCCAGCTCTACACGTCGCTCAAGAAGCAGCGGGTGCCCACGAAGCTCATCATCTACGAGGGCATGGCGCATGGCATCCGCGGTCACTGGAACAACGTGCACCGGATGATCAACGAGCTCGGGTGGTGGGAGACGTATCTGAAGCCGATGGGGACGGTGCCGGTGAGCGATAGGGATCGCTGACGCGAATCAGCGTCCCGCGACGAGCTCCTGATAGCCCGGATGCTCTCGTAGGTCATCAAAAGCCGGGTCGAGTTCCAGGAACTGGATCGTCTCCTCAACGGCGGGTCGGTCAACGGTTGGAATATCCGCTAGGCACTACAAACCGGGATACAGCCGGGCGGGAAAGATCCGGGTAGGGGCCCTGCCGGGCCCCTACCCGTCCTTCATTCGGTCAGTTCTGCGGACGCTGTATCACGTACTCACTTGGCGGCTCGGCGCCGAGGAGGTGCGTCACGAAGTAGTCCCAGCGCTTCCGCACGAAGTACGGTTCGTTGAGCCCGTGGGCCCGATTCGGCGCGATGAGCAGATCGAAGTCCTTGTTGGCCTTGATCAACTCGTCCACGACCTGGATGGTCATGGCAGGGTGGACGTTGTCGTCCATGTCGCCGTGCATCAGCAGCAACTTCCCCTGGAGGTTCGCGACATGCGACTTGTTCGCCTCTTCCTGGAAGTTGTCGACGCCCGTGTCCTCGTCGCGCGTCAGCTCACCCTGGTACTTCTCCGCCCAGTAGATGTTGTAGGTGGCGTTGTCGTGGTTGCCAGCACCCGACACGCCGACCTTGAAGAAGTCCGGGAAGCGGAACATGGCGTCGGCGGTCGCGAAGCCCCCGCCCGAGTGTCCGTACATCCCCACGCGGTCGATATCGATGACCGGATACCGCGCCGCGAGCTGCTGGATGGCCGTAATGTGATCCGGCAGTCCGTTGTCGTTGAAGTCACCGTAGTAGTTGTCGTGGAAGGCCTTCGACCTCCACGGCGTCCCCATGTGATCGAGCTGGATCACGATGAAGCCGAGCTGTGCGAGCGCGAAGTCGTCTCCACCGCCGCGGTAGTTCCACGCCCGCCCGACCGAGCCGACCTGTGGGCCCGGATAGATATGCGAGATGATCGGGTATTCCGCTTCCGGATCGAGGTTCGGCGGGAAGTAGATCAGCCCGTAGAGGTCCGTGATGCCGTCACGAGCTTTCACGGTGAAGACCTCCGCCGGCTGGAAGTCGAGCTCTGCCGTCAGGCGGTCCACATTGGCTGCTTCGAGCGGCATGATCGTCCGCCCATCGGCTCCGGACTTCAGTGCGATCTGCGCCGGTACGTCGATCTGAGACCAGCGATCTACAAAGACGGATCCGTCCGGTGACCAGGTGATCTCGTGGTGGCCTTCTTGTGGGGTCACTAGCGTCAGACCTGACCCATCCCGATTGATCCGATACATATACGCCTCATAGATGAACCGGTCCGCCTCGCGACCCCGCGCAATGAAGTAGATCTGACCCGAGGCCTCATCGACGCGGAGGACTCGCTCGACCATCCATGCACCCGAGGTGAGCTGGGTCTTCACTGCGCCGTCGGCGCCGAGCATGTACAGATGGGCCCACCCGTCACGCTGCGACCACCAGAGGACGTCATCGTTCTGGAACACGTACCAAGACGCCGGATCGAGTCGAGTGCCGTGGCCCATCTCGACGTAGGTCTTGCCCGTCTCGTGAGCCAGAATGCGCTCCGCTCCGGTGTTCACGTTCACGGCCGTGAGCCACATGTTCTTATATCCGCGATCGGTAGACGTCACGTAGAGCGTCGCACCGTCATCACTCCAGGCGGAGTCCGGCACGGAGCCCGCGTACGACGACTGAAGGGGCCGCTCCGCAAAGCCTACGGCGACGTTGCTCGCTACCTGCGGAAGGGGAGACCCACCGTCACCATCTGTGGTGGCAGCGACATCCAGTGACACGATATGAATGCCCGGGTACGGGATGATCGAGTCGCCCGGAAGTGCGTAGGGGTAGGAGAAGTGTTCTGGACGCTGCGGGGTCATGGAGAGGTAGTGATGGTGCTCTACTTCCCGCTCATCGTCTCTCGATACGGCCACGCGCCGCGAGTCGGGCGACCAACTGACCGAAGGGCGTCGTGGGCCGGGATTCCGCAGCTGACTGGGGCGTGGCGCCCCGAGTCCGTAGGAGTTGTACTCCTCTCCATCCGTCGTGACGCGGATCGAGTCTCCGCCACCCGTCGGGCGAACGTAGAGGTCGTAGTCGACCACGAATGCCTCCCACAATCCGTCGGGCGACTCGACATAGGGGGTGTCGCTCGCGACGGTATCTCCGACCATGCAGGAGTACTGGACGATGTTGCACGTGAACTGCTGCTTCCGAGCGGCGAACTCGATCGTGCGGAGTTCCTCGCCGAACTCGAAATTGTCAAAGGGCAGCTTCGTGCCGACGTAAGACGTGTCGTCCGCCATGGACATCGCGGAGGCGAGGCGGTGGTGGTCGAAGAGCTGGCGTCGGGCACCCGCACCCGGATCAACGAAGATGAACTCGTGCCCTTCACCCAAGCTGTTTCGGTACCAGAAGCGCCGCCCGTCTTCCAGCCAGTTTGGGTTCACTTGGTCGTTCGACACCATCGGTGTCGTGTGCCAAGAAAGGAAGCGCTCGGCTCTGTTATAGTCGACTTCCTGGGCGGCCGCGGGCTCGGGGATCGACCCGAGAATCGCCAAGGTGAGGGCGACCGAGGCCGCCCAACGGAGTATGCTCATGGTGTTCTCCTGCACATGGGAAATGAAGTGTGTGTCGCGGATGCTCATCCGTTCCGTGCCCGCCACGCCGGGAGGGCCTCGCGTTCGGGTCCCCTCGGAATCTGGGTCGTATCAGATCGGTCGAGGGCGATGATCCAGATGTTCTGGCCGCCGCCTCGGTCGGATGTGAAGGCCACACGCGCCCCGTCCGGTGAGAATCGCGGCTGCGCGTCGAACGCCATCCGCGAAGGAAGCTGGGCCGCGTCACCACCTGCGATCGGCATGGTGAAAAGGTCCCCGAGGAAATCGAATACGATGGTGCGCCCGTCCGGACTCACGTCGAGCGACATCCAGGAGCCTTCATCGAGATCGACGTTGAGCGATCGGCTCTCCTCCCACCCTTCGAGCGGAAGTGGCCGTTTGCTTCGGTCTCCCGAATCAGCTGTTTGCTGCGAGGCGAGGGGAGACGAGACCGCCGCGAGCAGCATGGTGGTCAGGAGGGTCAGTGTCGGCGTGTGCGTTTGGCTCATGGGTTCTCTCGGAGTGGGCTGGGATCCGCACCGCTACAGAGTAGGCGGCTTCTAAGGCGCGGGCGAGGGCATCCGCGGGCCGGCAACGGAGGAAACCAGACGGGAGGCGCTGGAACGAAGTAGGGCGCAGGCTCTGGCCCGTCGTCCGATCGCGAGTAGCTTTTCCGCCCGTTTTCTACATCGACCGGACCGACAGCATGAAAGCTCATTCCCTACCGCAGTTCAGCGCACTTCTTCTCGCATTGTTCGTCCAGCCCTCTGGAGCTCAAGAAGCCCCGGAGGCTTGGGACGTCACCATCGCCCGTGGCGACTCGTACGAGGTCGACTTCACGACCGACGAGGGCACGTGGATGAGTACCGACGTGTCCCCAGACGGCCAGTGGATCGCCTTCGACCTCCTCGGTAGCGTCTATCGGATCCCGATCTCTGGTGGTCAGGCGGAGCTTTTGACACGAGACGCCGGAGTCTCTGTCGGTTATCACCCCCGCTACTCGCCCGACGGGCAGACAATTGCGTTCATCTCCGATCGGAACGGGCAGAACAACCTCTGGATCATGGACTCCGACGGCTCGAACCCTCGCGCCGTGGTGGAAGACCAGGCTACGAAATTCTTCGAGCCGACCTGGACGCCCGACGGTGACTACATCGTCGTAAGGAAGGCCCGTCGCTCGACGACTCCTGGAAGCCCGAGCCAGTCCGGCATATGGATGTACCACCGCGACGGGGGAAGCGGCATCGAGCTCGTCGCGACGGGCGACGAATCGGGCGCGGCATGGCCATCGGTCTCGCAGGATGGCCGCTACCTGTATTTCCATGTGAGCCGAAGCCCGTTCATGGCGTCGACGCGGGACGCGACGTCCGGTTCGTGGCAGGTCCGTCGGAAGGATCTGGAGTCGGGCCTCGTGATTTCGATCACTTCAGGTGAGGCCCAACAGCAAGGCCGCGCATCGAGCGGCGGCGGCTACGCGGCGGAAGTCGACCCGAGCGGACGCTACGTGGCCTTCGTGCGCCGCATTCCCAACGGCACGATTTCCTTCAAGGGCCACCAGTTCGGCCCTCGCTCCGCGCTATGGCTCCGCGACCTGGCGACCGGGACCGAGCGTGTCGTCATGGACCCGATCGAGCAGGACATGGCGGAAGGCATGAAGACGCTGCGCATCGTTCCGGGCTACGACTGGACGCCCGACGGTGGCGCCATCGTGCTGTCTCAGGGCGGTCAGATCCGGCGTGTGGACGTGGGTACAGGCGACGTCACGACGATTCCGTTTTCCGCGCGCATTCAGCGAACCGTCTCGGAGCAGACGAAAGCGGAGTTCCGGATCACCGACGAGCCGTTCCAGGCGCGCTTCCTGCGCTGGTACGCTGCTTCGCCCGACGGAGGCACCCTAGCCTTCCAGGCGATCGGACGGGTCTATACCCAGTCGCTGCCCCAGGGGACTCCGAGCAGAGTCACACCGGACAGCTTCGAACCATTCGAGCACGCACCGACCTGGTCGCCCGACGGCCGATGGATCGCGTTCACGAGCTGGGACGACGTCGAGGGCGGTCATGTCTGGCGGGTGGCCGCGGGTGGAGGTAGTCCTCAGCAGATCACGACCGAAGCGGCTGAGTACCTCAACCCGGTATGGAGTCCGGACGGCTCGTACCTGGTCGTAGCCCGCGGTACGGGCGCTCCCTTCCGCGGCCGTGGTGCGGCCCACAATCCCTTCTGGGATCTGGTGAGCGTTCCGGCCGGTGGCGGTGAAGTCACCGTGGTCGCGACGACGGGTTTAGAGGGCGGTAGTTCACGCAGCCAGGTCTCTCGCGCGTCGTTCGGTCCCGCCGGGAGAATCTTCTTCCCGGATCGGGTGGCCGTCGAGGGCGAGAACGGGGTCCGCACCGGAGTGGTTTCGGTCCGACCGGACGGGAGTGACCGACGGGTGCATGCGACCATGCGCTTTGCGGACGAGGCGGTGGTCTCCCCGGACGGCTCGTGGGTAGCGTTCCAGGAAGGAGACAACGTGTACGTGGCGCCCTTTCCCTACAACTCCATGGGCGGCGACCCACTCGAGTTGGACAAGAGTGGGGGTACCGTCCCGATCCGTCAGGTCAGCACTGAGGGTGGTCTGTATCCGACCTGGCGCGGAAACGACGTGCTCGACTTCGGCAGCGGACCGCACTTCTTCAGCTACCGGCCCGATGATGAAACGACGGACAGCGTCGACGTGACGCTCATGGTCGACCGACGTATTCCAGACGGATCGATCGCGCTGACGAACGCGCGCATCGTCACGCTCGACAACCGGCAGGTGATCGAGCGAGGCACCGTCGTCGTGCGTGGGTCCCGGATTGAGTGCGTGGGCAACTGTGACACGGGCGGTGCCGACGAGGTCATGGACTTGGCGGGCGCAACGATTATCCCTGGGTTCGTAGACATGCACGCGCACCACTACCGCGAGCACCGGGGCCTTCAGCCTCAGCATGACTTCGAGCAGGCCGTGTACCTCGCATATGGCGTCACCACGAACCTCGACAACTCGATGTGGTCGCAAAACGTCTTCCCGACCGGAGAGCTGATTCGGGCCGGTGGGCTCGTGGGTCCCAGGACCTACAGCAGCGGCGATCCGCTCTACGCAGGAGACGGCGGGCGGCAGAACGAGATCACCAGCTACGAAGTCGCCGATCAGAACGTGGGTCGCCTAGCCGACTGGGGGGCCGTGGCGATCAAGCAGTACCTCCAGCCGCGTCGGGATCAGCGGCAGTGGATCTCCGATGCGGCTCGAAAGCGCGGCCTCATGCTTACATCAGAGGGATCGGATCTGCCGTACAACATGAGCATGATCATGGACGGTCAGACCGGCTTCGAGCACCCGATGAGCTACATGCCGCTCCATAGCGACGCCGCCAAATTCTTCGGAGCGACCAAGACAGTCTATTCGCCGACGTTCATCGTGGGAGGAGCGGGTGCCTGGAACGAGGAGTACTTCTTCCAGGAATCCGATGTCTGGGAGGATCCGAAGCAGCAGACGTGGATGCCGTGGCGTCAGGTGATTCCGCACACGAGGCGGCGCGTGCTTCGGCCCGACACCGACTACAGCTTCCCCTTCATCGCTCAGGGTCTGGCCGACGTCATCGCGGAGGGTGGCTACGGGGCCATTGGTTCACATGGTCAGATGCACGGCATCGGATCGCACTGGGAAATCTGGATGACCGAGGCCGGAACCGGACCGATGGGTGCGCTCGAGGTCGCGAGTCTGCACGGAGCGTACTTCCTCGGCGCTCAGGACGATCTCGGCTCGATAACCGTGGGCAAGCTCGCGGACCTGATCGTGTTGAATTCCAACCCACTCGACGACATCCGCAACACGACCGACATGCGCTACGTCATGCAGGGCGGCGTGGTGTACGACGCCGACTCGCTCGATGAGGTCTGGCCGGTAGCCAAGCCGTACGGCGAGCGTTGGTGGGTCGACCCGACCGGATGGCTCGCGGACGACCGACCCGTCAATTACTGGGAAAACAACCGCTGAGGTAGGCGGGCCGGATCATCGACCCGGCCCGCGCCTCGCTGCGAACGGATAGGAAACTCCACGCCGGGATTTAAGCATTTTTAAATGCGACACAGCATTAAAATAATACTTTTTTTAAACACTTAGGATCAACATGCCTTCTATTCCAACCCCTTTTTGGAACCTGCATGCTTTCCCATATACTTTAAATGAAGACCACTCGGTTGTTCTCCGGGCAGGATACATTGAGGCAAGTCCCAATGTTGAGTTTAAGGGCAATATTTTATATTACCAAGGATTGGGAGATTCGATATTGAATCATGACCCTCTATTTTTAGCCTTAAGAGAGATTGGGTATAAAGTGATCGCTTTCGATTATATGGGGCAAGGGGGATCTGAAGGTTCAATGAATCGTACGACGATTCAAGGAATCAATGAAATAGGGGATTTAGTTTGGAAAGAATTTGCAACCGTCTCGGGGCAACAGGAGCCTCAGATGAATATCATTGGATGGTCTACGGGGGGCTTGGCCGCTTATCGGAGGGCTTATTTTAGTAAAAAGGACGTAAGGAAGGTCATTCTGATTGCCCCTGGGATTGCGGTTAATTGCATTGTGGGAGAAGGATTAAAAAGTTTTCCCCCAAACAAAATCACGCTCCGAACTTTGACGAATGCAAAGCCCACTGCTCAAGAGGATCCCCATGTCGACCCCATTAAACCTCAGAGCCCCGCAGGGGTTCCTTTATTTACCCTAAATTTATTGAAAACTGCGTGGCTTTCTCAGCGAGCCTGGAAAATTCCAAAGCACATCCAGGGGCATGTCTTTTTATCAGGGCCCAATGATAATTATGTAGATGCAGAAAACACCTTGAAGGTCATTCAAAGTAATGCTTCTCATTTCAAAACCCATATGTTTTCAGAAGCTCTTCATGAAATAGATAATGAAACGCCTCGAGTTGCGAATAAATTTCGCAGAAAAGTTTTACAGTTCTTAAATGAAAAATAACTATCTTAAGTTGCTACTCGTTGGAATCTGTCTTTATCTTGCTGTCTGTCCTCATCTTTGTGGAACGAAATACCAGGTAGGGTAACGGATAGAAAATTCAACGGCCCAAGTGAGATGAGAGGCGAGCGCGGACAGCGTGAGGCATGGGCTGCGGATCATGGGGCTGCGGCGCTGGCCCGAGCGCAGCCCGAGCGGAGTCACGCACAGTGCTCAGAAGTGGGAGGGCGACGAGGGGATGTCGAAATGCACGGGAAGGGAGCGGGCCGGTGGCCGAACGTGTTCGCACGGACTGGAGGGGGGCTCAGGCGTCGAAGTCGCCGGGCAGTGACGGGTCGAATACGAACACTGGGATCCGCTCGGCCTGGGCAGGCTCGAAGGCCGCGGTCTGGCCCGAGGAGGAAGTCTCCTTTCGGGGTCTGCCGAAGTGAATTACGGTGGCCCGGAGTCCGGCATTCGGAGCGAGCACCCCATGGTAGCGGTGGCGATGGAGGCGGGCCGAATAAATCTTCGAGTTTAACGAAAACCGTTCAGCGCATGTTATTTGAATAATACTGACAACCGCTAAACGATTAGAGTGACTCGTAGGTGTTTATAAGAGGGTATTGTACATTTACTAAATAGTTAAAAGAATTTATCCTAGTGGGGTTGAGGCTGGAACAATATAAAAATATGAGAATTGTAAAGTAGTATGTCGAAATTGCCCAAAGAACATAAATTTATTGATCTTTCAGATTACGGAAGGCCCCTTGCGCGGCTTATCGCCAATTCCCTCAAAGAAACTGCATACACGCCTATCGATGTCACAATATGGTTTATCATTTCCGGGCTGATCGCTGTTGCTTGTATCTTATTGGAATATTATTGGGCGGCGGGTTTTTTCTTGTTGTTTAAATCGATCTTAGATGCTGCCGATGGCGAGTTGGCGAGAATAAGGGGCACGCCTTCGTACACAGGGCGCTATCTCGATTCTGTGGCAGATATACTATTGAACATGCTCATTTTTATGGCATTGTGGTATATCTCGGAAGTTCATTTTATGTACTGTTTGTTGGCATTTGTAGGAATTCAATTGCAAGGCACGCTCTATAATTATTACTACGTAATTTTGAGAAATAATGTGAATGGCGATACAACCAGTAGGATTTTTGAAAATGAAACTCCAACTGCTCTGAAGGGAGAAGCCCAGAAGAATGTAACTATTCTATTCGGGATCTATAAAGCGCTTTATGGTGTTTTTGACAAAACAATTTATGTTTTAGATTCGAACGCTTCTACAGGAAAGCGACTTCCAAATATTATGATGACAGCTTTGTCAACTTTTGGTCTTGGTTTTCAGCTCCTCATAATAAGTGTGATGTTGGTTGTGGGCTACAAGGAGTATATCGTTTATTTCTTTTTATGGTACTCCGTGATGATCCTCGTGTTTATCGGCATTAGAAGACTGATTGAAATGTTTTAAATACGATTGTTGCGCTGTTTGGGGACTAGGTAAGGATGTTCGACAATGATTCTTGGCACCCGGCTGGGAGCGGGCGAGGCTGGCAGGCCCGCTGTGAGGGCCGCGGGCCGGCCCCCATCAGTAGGATCCGATGGTCCCTTTCGCGGCTTGGCGCAGGCGCATGGAGTCGTACCCGACCCCACCCTTGAAGACCGTGACGACGTCATAGATCGTGGTAGGGTCAGAGGTGGGATCCCCGCGAATTACCACCAGATCCGCGAGCTTTCCGGGCTCCACGGAACCGAAGCGATGCTCTTCCCCGAGGATGCGGGCACCGTTCAGCGTGAGGATCTGAACCACCTCGGGGGCGGAAAAGCCTGCCTCCAAGAGCATCTCATAGTTGCGCAGGTTGCCGAAGCCGGGGAGGTATCCGGTACCCCACGGGTCCGACCCGGCACCCAGGAGGCCGCCCGCCTCCACGAACATCCGTTCCCATCGCATCATCTTGTTGATGAGCCGGGGAGGCACGATGAGCCCGCCGTCCGCCAGATTCGCGTGGTTCCGCTCCACTTCCTGTCGCGTGAGGGGCTTCAACATCTCCATCGCCTGGGGAGGCAGCGTGGCCCGAGCTGGTGTGAAGGTCTCGTAGACCCCAAGCGTGGAGACGACCGCCGCACCTGCCGCTACGATGCGCTCGATACTCTCCCGGACGTCAGCGGACTCTACGTCCAAGTCGGCCTGGATCCTCATGTTTTCGGGCGGACACACGTCCGGCAACTTGCCCGGCACGTAGTCGGAATTGGTGATGTAGCCGTGCTGTAGAGCGTCCAGGCCCATCTCCGCGGCTTCGGTGAATGTGACGGAGCACAGGTGTCCGGTGATCTTCATCCCCAGGCGGTGCGCCTCGTCGATACCCGCCGCCAGCACCTCGCGGCTGGTGCCCCCCACGAACTTCATCCACGTGGCCCCCTCGGAAAACCAGTAGCGGATGACTCGCCGCACTTCTTCCGGGTCGTTCACGATCCGCTGATTTCCAGGCAGAGGTGGGCCACCGTTCAGGTACGGCCCGGTACGGTAGATCCGCGGCCCCGGCGTCAAGCCGGCCTCGATCGTTTGGGCGAGGTTGAGATCGTAATAGGGAAACTGGCTGCCCGCCGGCATGGCGCTGGTGACGCCCATGGCCAAGTACAACATGGGCCCCTCGACGGGCATGGGGGTCATCTGCTCCACCCCGCCGAAGTACAAGTGCTCATGGAGCGAAACGAGCCCGGGTATGAGCGTGTGGCCGGCGAGGTCCAGGACCTGGGCTCCCTCCGGCACGTCGGCGCTTTCGGTCGGTCCCACGGAGACGATGCGCTCACCCTGGATCACGACGGTCTGGTCCTTGAGTATCGGACCTCCGGTCCCGTCGAGGAGCCGCGCATGGATCAGGGCCACGGTGCTGGACTGCACCGAGATGAAGGGTGACAGAGGGGAGAGGGGAGCCGCGTCCGGTGGTGTCTCCTGCGCCCCAAGGGGAACCGACGTCAGGACGGTGACGACGAGGGCCGTGAGGAAGTGGGAGGTGGTGGGTCGGAGCGGCCTCACGGTGTGTCTCCAGAACTGCGGGAAGTGGGTCGGGGGCCGGTAGGGCTCCTCATGGAGGTGGTGATGGTGGCGACTCACCTACAGACGGTCAAACCGGTCTGGTGGTGACGCTCCCTATGGGTCCATTCTCTCCCACCATGAGACACGCTTCCGTAGCCGGCCGGATAGGAAATTCAACGGCCCAAATGAGGTGAGAGGCGAGCGGGGACAGCGTGAGGCATGGGCTGCGGATCATGGGGCTGCGGATTTGGCCCGAGCGCAGCCCGAGCGGAGTCGCGCACAGTGCTCAGATGTGGGAGGGGGACGAGGGGATGTCGAAATGGGCGGAAGCGAGCGGCCGCGTGGCCGAACGTGTTCGGACAGACTGGAGGCGGGCGACTCAGTCGTCGAAGTCGGCGGGCAGCGGCGGGTCGAATATCAACTCTGGGACCGGCTCGGCCTGGGTAGGATCGAAGGCCGGGGTCGGGGTCGAGGAGGAAGTCTCCTTGGGGATCCATAGAAAGGTTGAGCGCCGATCGTGCGTCGAGTGCATCGAAGAGCGAGTCAGCGAGCTCGACAGTCGGGCGCGCCAGAGCCTCGACCCGTACCGGAAGTGGAACCTCCTGGGTTGCCTGAGCGAGTCCCGGGGTCGAAGACATAATCGCAGCCGCTACGGAGCCAAGCGCTGTCGTCCGATCTATGGGGTGCATTCGGAAGATTCGATCGAGAAGTCGTTCATCGAGGCACTGACGGGACCCGCTTGTTCTTTGCATCATAGCTCAGGCAGTCGTTTTTGTTCACCCGTCATCCCCGCATCACATCTATGCGTGAGCCGCGGCGTGGCGTAGGATCGAGGGTCCAGGACTGCAGAAGCTCGACCGCGCGCCGCCAGCGGCTTAGCCCATTCCTACACCAGCACCGTTGAGACACCATTCTGAGATACCGATTGAGACACCGTTGAGCACAACGCCTGATGAGGAGCGGTTGTCGGGGTCCGACGACCGGCGGCAGAGCTTCGTTGCGGCGATGTCGGGGCAGGTGCGCGAGCTCAGCGGAACGGTTCGTTGGGTGATCAGGGCGGCGGCGCAGTTCAGGCCTCAGCTGGCGCGGATCGTGGTGCTCGACTTGGTGAGCCTCTTCGGTTGGGCGGCGGCGCTGGGCGGCTTCTTTCAATTGCTCCAGGCCCTCGAGTCGGGAACCCCGCTCGCGCTGGGGCGCCTAGAGGTCTCACTCGCCGGTGGCGCGGTGCCCATCATCGGTGCATGCGCGGGTCTCGCAGTGCTCGGTGGGTTCAGCGCGGCCTGTGATTACGTCGCCCGTACCAAGAGCGCTGGTGTCGCCGGGGCGCTACTGCGCGACCTCCGCGGCAGGCTGCTGGACGTGGTTGCTGGGGCAAAGGGAGACGGCTGGCGCGCAATGGTGGAGGGTCCTTCGGACAAGTGGATTCGCCGATTGGTGTCGAAGGGCGCGCCGATGACGGCCCTCGGTCTATGGTCGCTTCTGCAGACGCTGCTACCGTTCGGAATCGTGCTCATCACCGGCGCGTTTCTCGTCTTCGTTGACCCCCTTTTGTCGGCGCTACTGCTGCCGCTCTCCGTACCGTATTTGCTGGCGCTCTCGGCGGCGTACGGCCGCGTCGCCGACAGCCGACGACGGTATCTGGAGGTCAACTCGGAGGCTGTGGGAGACATCGTCGATGCATTCGGCGCTGTCGCTTCGAGTGACGCGCCGACGGAAGGAGCGATCGCCTATGCGAACCGTTGCCTTGAGGCCGACGGGCACCGTGACGCGGTCGCGCTCTTCTTCGAGCTACGCTTGGTGATGCAGCGGGTGAAGCTGATCAACGGCGTGTTCGGCGTGGTCTGCATCGCGGCGGTGCTGTCGTTCTTTGTGCCTCTCATCGCAGTCACGGATCGATCGTGGGCCGATCCGATCGGTTACGTTATAGGCCTTCGGATCATGCTCCTGGCCGCCCAAAGGGTCAGCGGCGGACTAGCGATGGTGAGTCGTCGGATACCTGAAATCGCTTCGCTCTCTCAGTTCTTGGACCGTTGCGAGGGGCTTACCCCTAGCCCCTCTCCCACCGCTCCAATACGCCTCGACTCGACCGCGTAGCGGCGGGGATTCCATCGAAGGAAAACCATGAAACCAACAGTTGCGGCGCTCGTGCCCATGCGTCACGAGAGCGCCAGCGTCCCAGGTAAGAACCACCGGCAGTTCCTCGGAAAGCCGCTCTGCGAGTACATCCTCGACACTGTCGCGGCGTGTCCGCTGATCGATAAAATCGCCGTCAACACCGACAGTCCAGCGATTCGAGAGATCGTAGCCAGGACTCATCCGGACGCGATCCTCATCGACCGTCCCGAAGCGCTCTGCGGCCCGTTGGTCTCGTTGACCGAGATCTTGCTGCACGACGTGGCCCAGGTCGAGGCGGATTTCTACGTCACCACCCTGGCGACGAACCCGCTCCTGGATGCAGCGACGGTCACCCGGGCGGTGGGGGCGTTCCTCGACGCGCAGCCGATACATGACAGCCTCTTCTCGGCGACCGCTCGGCAGGTTCGCATTTGGGACGAGACGACACGTCCGATGAATCACAACCCGGCGATCACCGGGCGAAACAAGGACTTGCCGAAGCATTACGAAGAGAACGGCTGCATCTACGCCTTCACCCGTGGGTCCCTTGAGGCGCACCAGTGTCGCGTCGGCAGCCGGCCGTTGATCTTCCCCATTGATCGCTTCGAAGCGTTCGAGATCGATCGGGAGGTCGACTTCGCTCTGGCTAAGGCGGCTTTCGGGTTGTCGAGCTCTCACGGCGAGGACGACCTCTACTATTTCGGCCACCACAAGTGCGCGACGCACTGGATGCGGAAGTTCCTGAAACCGGTCGCTCGAAAGTTGGGCAGCAACTACAAGGTCATCGGCGGCAAGCAGCCGGAAGACGTCCCGGTCGACCTCCACGACCGGACCTTGTTCCTCTTCGTGAACAGCCGGGCCAAGGACCTGCGGACCGTGCCGAAGAACGTGCGCGGTTTCCACCTGATCCGCGACCCCAGAGACGCCTTCGTCTCCAATTACTTCAGCCGCCGTTACTCCCACGGGATTCACAACCAAACGCAGGTCGAGCTGCGTGAGTACCTCAACGAGAACAATCTTGAGGATGGTCTAATCCGGCTGCTGGAGGACGACGACGCCTTCCGCCAGATGGACGATTGGGAGCCCGAGGCGTACCCCAACGTGTTGGAGGTCAAGTACGAGGAGCTCCTCGTCGACGACTTCGGGACCTTCTCTCGCATCGTCGAACACCTCGGAATCCCGATCCCTGAGGACCGCCTTCGCAAGATCATCGCCAAGTGCTCGTTCAAGAAACTCAGTGGCGGACGGACCCGTGGCGACGAAGACGAGAAGAACCATTACCGAAAGGGGGTTTCCGGCGATTGGCCGAACCACATGCCACCCGGGAGCCGGGCGTTCGAAGCGTTCGATGAGCGCTACGGCCACCTCGTCGACAAGTTCGGATACGACCGCAGCGTAAAGGTGGGTTCGTGAGCGAGCCAGTGCTCACAGCTTTGTTGATCGCCAACGGTCGTTCCACCAAGGAGCTGATCGACTACGACCCTCTCCGACTGCCCCCGGAACTCGTCACCGTCGGCATGAACTTCGCCTACCGCTACTACGAGCAGATCGGCTGGTTCCCGTCGATGTACGGGTTCTGCGACGTGAAGACGCTGGAGAATAAGGTAGAGGAACTCCGCGATCTGGTGGCCCGTCACCCGGAGACCACTTTCTACGCAGCGCCTCGCGTGAACCAGCTGTGCGTCCGCTACACCCCTGAGATTCTCGAGAACATCAAGAGGGCAAAAAGGGATCCGAAGTTCGAAGAGGAACTTGGACTCGAGAAGCTCCGACGGACCGTGTCCATCGAGTTGCCTGAGGCGCCCAACCTGCTGCCGATCAAGCACGGCCCGACCGGCGTCCGACTGAGCCAAGTTCTGATCGACAAAGGCATCAAGCGCATCCTGATGATCGGCGCGGATGCCGACTACGTAGAGCGGATTCCGGAGGCCGAAGACCATCCCGATGACGGTCATTTGCCGGAGGAGTTCCGCCGGCTGATCATCAGCCGAGACGTGAAGACCAACCCGAATTACTTCTGCGACGACTACCAACGTGTCGGCGATATCTACAGCACGCCGCGGGCTGCAAGTTCCCACATCAGTGGATGGACCCAGGTCGCCGAGCTTGCGAAGGAGGCCGGCGTCGAGGTGATCAACTGCAGCCCGACCTCGCGCATCAAGGACTTCAAGCGACGCGGTCTGGCGGAATGCCTGAGCGAGCTGACCTAGCTTTAGCGCAGTCGCGCGGTTGAATTCGCCGCATCCGCGTGTACTCTCAAAGAGTTCTCGCGACGTGCGCGTTTCCTCCCGCTCGTAGCAGCCCCTAGTTCAATGCCTACCGGCACCGCTCATCGGATTCGTGTCGCATGCCCACCGACGAGTTCAGGGCTCGGTTCTTGGACGGCACGGCTTGACGCTCTACGAGGCCATCACACAGCCGTATCTTTGGGCAGACAGCCACGCGCTGATCGTGCTCGCGGCGGCGGTCCTCATTCCGACCTTCGGAACCGGTGCCGCGTGGATCGGTCGCGGAGGCAAAACCGACAAGGACGGCCTCTTCATCGCCAACGCGCTCTTCGGTTTCTCGCTCTTCGTCTTCTCGCTGTCGTCCGTCGGTGCGTTTGTCGCCACGTCGATGCTTGAACTGGACCTCTTCGAGGGCAACTTCCTCGTGATGGTCTCGCCACTCGTCTGCCTGGTGTTCACGGCGTTTGGCGTTTTGCGGGTCTTTCCGTTGTCGCGACTGTGGAGCACCCAAGTTATTGTCGACATTACCGCGGTTGTACTCGCCTGCTGGGCCATCTCTTGGTTCATGGGGAAGTTCGGCGGCTGGTACACTCGTGCGGGTGGGGCTGCCCCAGCGTTCGGGCCGGATCCGCGGCGATTGGGGACTAATCGAGGAGGCGCGGTCGAGAAGAAACCGGTGCAGGTCGATCAGGGGCCTGGCGGGAATGACGCCTGCCCGTGCGGGTCTGGGAAGAAGTACAACAAATGCCATGGACGGTGATGTGCCACCTCTTCTGCCTACTCCTGACATGATCACGATCGAGAACCCCCACATCAGGGTTGTGGTCGATCCGACCCATGGAGGGCGGATCGACTCGATACGCACGCCGGACGACGCCAAGGACTGGATTTATGCGTCGAGTGATGCAGGTGCGCAGGCTTCGCCCACCGGTACAGACTACGACGATTTGTGGGCTGGTGGTTTTGAAGAGCTCTTCCCCAGTGATGCTCCTGGTATGTTCGAAGGTCGCGCACTTCCCGACCACGGTGAGCTGTGGAATTCACAACTCGAAGTGCGCGACCAGGACGACCTGAGCGTTGATATGGTTCTGCATTGTCGCTCGGTGCCGGCGCGCTTCGAGAAGCGGATAAGCATAGAGCCAGATTCGGCCCGTGTGTCCATTGCCTACGGGATTTCTAACCTGGGGGATCAGCCCCTTCACTATCTCTTTAAACTCCATGCTGCCATGCGGGTTGCCGGGGGGGACGAGCTCTTACTCCCCGGGGGGAATGTGACTCGGGTCTCAGCAGAGTTTAGTCGCCTTATGGGAGCGCCGGACGGCGCCGAGTGGCCGATCGTCGCGGGAGTGGGCGACGAACCGACCGACTTGAGTATTGTGCCTGAGCGGAGTGCAGACGGCCAAGAGTTCGTGTACGTGAGCGGTCTTCCGGCGGGTTGGTGTGGCCTTCGACGTCCATCGGAGGGCCGCCAGTTCGTCATGCGCTATAGCCTCGACGACTTTCCGCATTGTTGGCTTTTCATGGCGCTGGGTGGGTGGCGCGACCACTACACCGTTGTACTAGAGCCCTGTACCAATATTCCTAAGGACCTGGCGGCCGCAAAGCGGGCTGGCACCTGCGCCGTTCTCTCGCCCGGCGCGTCTCGGTCCTATTCTGTGAGCATCGATATCTCTTGAGGATATGCGGAGGGCGGCACTCGTGCACAGTGTAAGCGTCGTGATTCGTTGCTTCAATGAGGAGGAGCACCTCGGCAACCTACTCCAGGCTGTGGCGGTGCAAGAGGGTGTGCGCCCCGAGGTGATAGTGGTCGACTCGGGGTCTACCGATGACTCCGTTCGCATCGCTGAAGCCTCGGGTGCTAGAGTGCTTCACATTGAGAAAGAGGACTTCACCTTCGGTCGCTCCTTGAATCTTGGATGTGCAGCAGCGACCGCCGAGTTCATCGTCATCGCTAGCGCCCATGTCGTCCCCGAGCGGAACGATTGGCTGTTACAGATGCTGAGGTCATTTGAAGATCCTGATGTCGCCAAGGTATATGGACGCCAAATCGGCCACACGTCCTCCCGCTTCTCGGAACACGAAGTCCTCGCGAAGCAGTTTCCGCCTGAGTCGAATGCAGAGCAGGCATCGCCTTTTTGCAATAATGCCAACTCTGCGATCCGGACTGAGTTATGGCGGCGCCATGCCTACGACGAGACTCTTTCAGGCCTGGAGGATCTCGCTTGGGGTAAATGGGCGACCGAGAACGGATTTCTCCTGGCGTATAACGCCGAGGCCGTGATCACCCATATCCATCACGAAGCACCTTCTCGGATACTCAACCGCTACCGCCGGGAAGCTGTGGCACTTAAGCGCATCTTCCCGGACTCGCACATGAGTTTCTGGGTGTTCGTGAAGCTCCTGTGCCAGAATATCCTGAACGACCAAGTGCGAGCTGTTAAGGCTGGTCGGTTTTGGCGATACGGGTGGGAGGTCGTGATGTTCAGGACGATGCAGTATTGGGGGACTTACACCGGACTGAGTTCCCGGTCGGTTCTTACTGAAGAGATGCTCACGCGATTCTATTATCCGCGTGAGTTGGGACAGATTCAGCGGCTCAAGGGCCGGTTTTCCAAAACTAGAACGCAAGTTGAGGTTGTGAATGCATCAGGTCGTCGCTCTCGTACCAATGAAAGCGCATTCGGAACGGGTCCCGGGGAAGAACTTTAGGACCTTTTGCGGCAAGCCACTGTTCCGCTGGATCGTAGATGCGCTCCTCTCGGTGGACATCATCGATCAAGTCGTCATCAACACAGATGCCCGCGACCTGCTTCGTGAGCACGGCCTGGTGACCGGAGAGCGAATACTCGTACGTGATCGACCGACCGAGTTATGCGGCGATTTTGTGAGTATGAACGCCGTTCTCGCAGATGATATCGAACACGTAGCTGCGGAGACGTACGTCATGACCCATACCACGAACCCGCTTCTTCAGGCCGGGACCATCGAGACGGGCATTCGCGAGTATCGGGAGAGCATCCAGGCCGGTTTCGATTCGCTTTTCAGCGTGACTCGTGTGCAGACAAGATTCTACCAAGCGGATGGGAGTCCGATCAATCACGATCCGGACAACCTGGTGCGGACCCAGGATCTGGAGCCTTGGTTTGAGGAAGATTCCAATCTCTATGTGTTCTCGGGAGCGAGCTTTCGGGCGACGGCTGCGCGAATTGGACGAAGGCCGGCTCTTTTCGAAGTGCCGCATTCAGAGACCATCGATATCGACACAGAGGAGGACTGGAATGTCGCCGAGGCAGTGGCGAGCCACCTCAATGTGGATGGTGGGGTGAGCGAATGAAGGTCCTGATCACTTGCCCGCCCATGCTCCGTCAGATGGACGATTTCATCCATCACTTCGAGGAGAGGGGTGTCGAGGTCGCGTTGCCGGATGTGGTCCAGACGTTGAGCGTTTCCGAACTGAAGGAGATGGTACCCCTCTACGACGGTTGGATCATCGGAGATGATCCAGCAAATCGCGAGGTCTTGGAATGCGGCGTCCGGGGGCGCCTACGCTCAGCCATCAAATGGGGCGCAGGAGTCGATAATGTCGACTTCCAGGCGGCAGCGGATTTGGGGCTCCCAGTGCGGAACACACCCGGGATGTTTGGCAACGAAGTGGCTGATGTTGCCCTGGCCTACGTCATCGGGCTGGCACGCGAATTGTACTGGATTGATCGAGAGGTGCGATCTGGTCGTTGGTCGAAGCCAGCCGGCGTTTCACTTGCGGGTAAGAAGGCAGCATTGGTTGGTCTGGGCCATGTAGGCAGGCAGGTCGCGCGTAGGTTGCTTGTCTGTGGTATGGAGGTAGTCGCGTACGATCCGTTCTTCGAAGGGGAGGCTGAAGTTGAGATTCGAAGCTGGCCGGACGACATGGAGGATGCCGACTTCCTCGTTCTGACCTGTGCCCTCACGGACGCGAACCGGCACATGGTCGATGCTGATGTCCTTAGTCATTGCAAGCCTGGCCTGCGTGTGGTCAACGTTGCCCGTGGACCCCTGATCGATGAGGAAGCGCTTTGTAGTGCTCTGGGGAGCGGACAAGTATACTCGGCAGCATTGGACGTGTTCGAGATTGAACCCCTTGGTGAAGAATCGCCGTTGAGGAGTTTTGAACGTTGCATCCTGGGGACTCACAATGGCTCAAACACTGTTGATGCCGTGAGGCGTACGAGCGAGTTGGCCATCACTATGCTGTTTGAGCAATTAGAGACGGCTTCGTGAGGACCGCACTGGTCACCGGGGTGAACGGAGGAATTGGCTCGGCCCTCACAGAAGCGTTCATTGAGGAAGGCTACCGCGTCATTGGTTTGGACCTACAGGCGTCCCCCGAGGTTGTGTGCGATGAATACGTCCAATGCGATCTCGAACGGTGCGCCAGCGAGGAACAGTATTTGACCAGCAAGTCCACTCAGGTCGACGCCCTGCTGGGTGGTGATGGCTTGCATGTCCTGGTCAACAACGCGGCGCTCCAACTCCTCAAGCCAACGGAATCGATCGGAACTGACGATTGGCAGAAGGTGTTGGGTATCAATGTCGTGGCGCCATTTCTTCTCGTGCGAAGTTTCTTGACTCAGTTGGAGAGCGTCGGTGGGAGCGTGGTAAATATCTCCAGCATCCATGGGCAGCTCACCAAACCGGGATTCGTGCCCTACGCGGTGAGCAAGAGTGCGCTTGATGGTCTGACGCGTGCCCTGGCAGTCGATCTGGGGCCGCGAGTCCGAGTGAATGCAGTCGCACCTGCCGCGACGGCTACGCCGATGCTCCTAGAGGGGTTTAGCGGGCACCCGGAACTCTTGGATGAGCTAGCGGAGGTGCACCCGCTTGGCAGGATCGCGCAGCCCCACGAGATCGCTAACGTGGTCGTCTTTCTAGCCTCGGCCGCGGCAGGCTTCATTTCCGGGGCTGTGGTGGCGGTTGACGCTGGCATCGGGGGGCGGCTGCATGATCCGACGTGATCATTCAGGCCGATCATTCACGCAGGCGATGCATCGTACCCGTGGCCGAAATCGATGTCTTGGTGTTCCTGGGCATCGCAATCGGTGGTAGCCCTCAGCGCGGTGCGCCATTGCTGCTCATCGTAATCACATGGTCGTTACTCGGAAGGGAGGTCAACGCTTGGGGCTCTGGTCAGAATACCAGACCCTCGTAGCCAGTGCCGGCGGACAGGGTTTGCGAGCGCAGCTTGTTCGCGGCAGCGCCGGCAGCGTCGCCCACGGATAGGAAATTCAACGGCCCAAATGAGGTGAGAGGCGAGCGGGGACAGCGTGAGGCATGGGCTGCGGATCATGGGGCTGCGGATTTGGCCCGAGCGCAGCCCGAGCGGAGTCGCGCACAGTGCTCAGATGTGGGAGGGGGACGAGGGGATGTCGAAATGGGCGGAAGCGAGCGGCCGCGTGGCCGAACGTGTTCGGACAGACTGGAGGCGGGCGACTCAGTCGTCGAAGTCGGCGGGCAGCGGCGGGTCGAATATCAACTCTGGGACCGGCTCGGCCTGGGTAGGATCGAAGGCCGGGGTCGGGGTCGAGGAGGAAGTCTCCTTTCGCCTATCTAAACCTATGAGTCGACATCGCTCAACGAGAAGGCATAGTCAGAAGCCGGTGAAGTCCAAAGTCTTCTTCTCTTCGGCGAAGCGGCTGGATTGAAGTGAGGAGATATCTAAGACAGAGGTGGTCCCGCCTCTGACGAGGTCCGCAACGATCTGGCCTACAACGGGAGCGTGCATGAGGCCTGTGCCGGAAAATCCGGCAGCAGTAACCAAGCCTGGAATCGACCGTTCGAGCACGGGAAGATAATCGACGGTTCCAGGGTAGAGGCCGGCCCACCCACTTAGGACTGCGGAGTTGGGTCCAGTGAGGCGAAAAGACCGAGATGCTTGTTCGCGTACAGCGGTTGACCATCTCTTCGACACGGCTTGGTCATAGCTGTCTGGATTACTTGGGTCGTCGTGGCCAAGGAAACCGCCAACAAGCGCCCGCCCCGAGCCATCAGGACGCATGTGCACCTGCTGATCGATATCGATGAGCCAAGGGATTCTTTCGGGAACTTGGGCTGTTTGTTCCAAGATCAGGAGTTCGTGGCGACGTGATACGAACGGGACCTCGAGTCCAGCAAGCGAGGAGATCACTCCGGCGTGTGGCCCGGCAGCGTTGACGACGGTCTCGCCGGTAAACAAGCCCTCTGAAGTGCGGACTCCTATGACCCTGTCATCGTCTCGAAGGATTCCCTCGACTCGTGTGTTGAATTCGAGATGCGCTCCGCCTGCTTGCACCTTCTGGGCGAATCCCTCAACTACGCGATGATGGTCGAGGTATCCACCGGTCTTGCAGTAGTTGCCGGCTTGGAAGCCCGTAACACCCAGTGACGGCCAGAGTACACAGAGTTCTTCCCTGCTCAAGACATCGCAGTGGACTCCTAGTGAATTGAGTAGGTCGGCTTGAGTCGTCAGGCCGTTGGTGTCTTTCGAAGTGAGAAAAAGGTGGCCCGTTTGCTGGTAGCGGGGGTCGATACCGAACTTCTGCTCAAAGTTGAGCCAAGTTGGAAGACTGAGTTGTGCCATTTGAACGTTTATTTCAGATCCGTGGGCAACTCGGATTCCTCCACCAGTTCTGGTTGATTGGCCAGTTCCCGGTTCGAATTGTTCAACAATCCGCACGCTGCTTCCCGCTTCTAGAAGGGCGTGAGCGGCGGCAAGTCCAATGATGCCTGCCCCGACGACGATCACGTCACTTGTGTTCGGGCTGATCCTTCGAACACTAGGTCGCGGGAGATTCATGACCTGTCTCTCTATAGGCGGGTAGTAAGTAACCCATCATCTCAATGGAGAGGGACTCTGACATTCTCTACGTTTGCTCTGTTCAGCATGGGACCATATGGGTCAACGTCAAGAGGCAGACAAGTAAATGAAGTTGGTGTTCTCCTAGTGGTTGCACGCCGAAGCGAAGATTGATGTTCTTGCGACCTTCAGCAGGGTGATGCCGTCAGTTGTGGGGGTGACGCCACGATGAGTGAACATTGGTGTGGCATTCCAAGAGGCCTTGGGGTCTGCGTTCTCGGGTCAGGCAGCGCTGAAGCAGTTGGAGGTTTCCCGCACAACTCGGGTTTGTTCTCGCCGCTAAGACCTCATGACATAGGATGAGGATGCGTTTGCGTGACCCGGAGATGGACAGGTGCACCCATGAAAGCGTCAGATTGGCTTGAGGAGCTATAGGCGTCGTTCGTCGATAGAAAGTCGGCGAAAAGCTTCACACACGTAATGTCAGAAGCCACCGAAGGTCCGGCGTAGGTATGGACTTCGCCAAAGGCCAGACTCCTCAATCAAGGAGATAGCCGCTCGATGGGCGGGCGGTGCGGCCCCGGGTATGCCGGAAGGCTCGTATCCGCCATCGGTGAGGGGGAGGATCAGAGCGAGCGAGGCCCCCTCGAAGGCGTTCGATACTAGGATGAGCGCGACTGGAAGGATTACGTGAAGCGGTCTCCCTCCAGAGATCTTCCAGTAGTGGCGCACGATGCCCCATGCCGTCGGCTGTACGGTGGGGTTACCAGGAATCATCTCAATCTCTGCGCGCTTGAGGAAGTTGCCGCGAACTGAGAACTTGTCGGCTTCGAGTATCGCATGGGGGCAGGACGTGAACGAAGGAAGGAATCAGCCGACGCAGGGTGGGGCTGTGATCACCTTTGGCACTGTGCCTGAGTTGCCCAAGGTGTTTTGCGTCGGCTTCAACAAGACCGGTACGACCATGCTTCACCGCCTGTTCTCCGAGCAGTGGGGCTATCGATCTGACCACAACCCCAAATGGACTGACTGGTCCATTGCCAGCGGGACGAGAGAACTCGATCGGCACGATGTGTTTTCGGACGGCGGATGTGCGTCGATTCGGGAGTTGGACCGTCTCTACCCGGACGCACGTTTCGTATTGAACATGCGGTCTTTGAAGCGGTGGGTTTTGAGCAGACATAAGGCGGTCGAGCGTTCCCGGGCTGCCGTACGTTGGGCACTCACCAAGTATGTGCCGCTAGGGCTCTTCGCGAGCGGGGTGAACCGGTGGGTCTTAGAGAATGATGAGAACAGCATGCTCCGATGGATCGCGGTTCGTAACTCGTTTCACAGACACGTCATCCAGTACTTTTCCGAGAGACCGGACAAGTTATTGATCTTAGACATCGAGGATGACCTGGCTCTTCAGGATCTTTCCCGATTTTTGGGTGTCGATACGGTCCTGGAAGCGAAGACAGCGAATGCTGAAGGGCATGGGTCCACGACGAGGATTATCCTCGATGCGATCGGGGCGAAGATGTCCCGGGACCGAAGCGAGCGGGCCGTCGGAGCCTTGTTCGAGAAGTACGACCTCGCTCGTCATGCCGATGAACTGACCTGGTTCGAGGCCGACATGCATCATGTGAACCGGAGTGCCTCAGGCCGAGTCCTGCAGCTTCTTCCTTTCATGCGGCCGCTCGTTCAGGGCGTGTACGTTCGGCTCGTACGAACTCGGAGTAAGGCGCGAAGTTTCATGGCCAAATGGCTCGTGGACACGTTCATCCGGTTCTTCAGGAGTGAACGAGACCTCCATTACTTCACGACGGTTCGCAGATTAGGGAGCGCCTCGCAGTGACGTGTACGGTCGAACAGGTCGATGGTCGGCGCGGTGTGTCCCGGTTCATCGATTTCGCGTGGCGCGTCGAGCGAGGGGCCGCGTCTAAATGGGTGCCCCCCCTTCGCGTGATGATCCAGGGCGACCTCGATCGGAAAGGCAATCCGTTCTATCGGAATGCAGATCGCGCCCTGTTCATTGCCAAGAGAGATGGTCGTCCAGTCGCACGCGTGGCAGCGATCGACAATGGCCGCCACAACGACCACCATGGCGATCGCGTCGGCTTCTTCGGCTTTTTCGAAGGCCAAAACGACCAGGAGGCCACTCGTGCCGTCATGGCCGCCGCCGAGGCATGGTTGGCTGCACGTGGGAAGACGTCTGTCCGTGGGCCCGTGAACCCATCGATGCATCACGAACTTGGGATTCTGGTAGATGGATTCCGCAGCGAGCCTGCGATCATGACCCCGTGGAATCCTCCGTATTACGGCACCATGCTAGAGGCCGCCGGATACAAGAAGGCGCGGGACCTTTTCGCGTTCGATCTGCCGGCGGGAGATGATGCCATTTCAGATCGGGTTGGCAGAATCGCCGAACGTCACCGAAAGCGGACCGGAGTGACATTTCGGAGTTGGAAGCCGAGCGCGATCAAGGAGGAGGCCCGCAAGGTCCATGGGCTTTACTGCGAGGCTTGGGATGGGAGTTGGGGCTTCGTTCCACCAACGTGGGAAGAGTTCTGGCATATGGCGAAGGATCTCAAGTCCGTTTTGCACCCGGACTTCGCTTTCGTGGCAGAGGTGGAAGGAGATCCAGTCGGCTTTATCATGATCGCTCGGGATATCAATCGGGTGCTCCAGCGCATTCCCTCGGGTCGGCTTTGGCCTTGGAACATTGCCCTTCTCCTCCTCGGTCTTCCGCGGGTCGTGAGAGGGCGAATCGTGTTACTTGGGCTCAAGCGTGATCACCGGAACCGCGGCCTGTTTCCACTTCTCGCTGCTGAGATTGCCCGGCGGGCCAGCGCGATCAATGCCGACGGCGCAGAAGCCTCGTGGATTCTCGAAGAGAATGAGTCTCTACTGCGACCGCTCGAGTCGTTGGGGTTAGCCCCCACTAAGCGCTGGCGCATCTTCGAGAAAATGATCGATTGACTCGGCGCTCTCGAAACAGCGCTTGTGGCAGGTTTCCTGGGCTGTTTCGAAGTGGTGTGACCTTCACCCGACTCTCATGATTCCTCGCGTCGTACATCGGACGTGGAAGACCCACGACGTTCCGAAGCGATTCCTCGAGGCTCTTCGGAGTTGGCAAGAGATCCGTCCTGAGTGGGAATATCGGTTCTGGACGGACGACGATCTGGCTGATCTAGTTCACGAAAGGGCTCCAGAGCCATCACGAAGGGGTCGTGATATCCCGCAGCCAGGTATTGGTTGATCTGGCCGATTTGGAATCGTTGTCAACAACTCCATCATCCTCGTGCACGACTCCAATGAACACGTGGCCCAGGAAACCGCGGTGGATGAGGCATTGGCCATGGCGAGACAGACACCCTTTCAGCCCATCGTGCTCACGACGATGACGACCAGGGGAGGCCTGGTTCCCCTGGCCCTCACGGGCTCGGAGATGTGGAGTCCGCTGGCCCTGGCCATCATCGGCGGTCTGCTGACCTCCACAACTGCTGACCCTGGTCCTGGTACCCGCGCTCTACCGGATGGCGGCGGGGCTCATGGAGAGGGTCGGCAGCGAAGACGATGAGGTGGAGCTCTCACTGGCGTGAGGAGGAGCCCATCTGCTTGCACCTGCACTCGACGGATCCCTATATATAGCTACCTCGATATACCTGCCGATCCGTGCCCCCTGAAGGGCAGCGGGTAGGCCTCCCATCCCTCATGCGGAATCGACTCCATGCGAAGGTCCATCTTCTCGCGCGTGTTCACCGGCTTCTTCAGCTTTCTGAACCGGTTCATCGACTGGCACCGCCTGCCGCGACCGCTGGCCATTCTGAACCTCATGGCCCTCCGCACCGTTCTGCGCCACGAGAACCTGTACGATACAAGCACGCCGGGCACGGGCACTGCCGGGGGCGAATCCGCCGAAGTGGAGATCCCGGACTTCGCCGTCAGCTTCCGGACCGAGGATGGGAGCTTCAACGACCTCGAGCACCCCGAGATGGGGCGGACGGGCGAGCGCTTCGCGAGGAACTTCCCGCTCGCCCACTCTTTCCCCGAGGCCGGCGAACGTCTCATGTCTCCGAACCCCCGGGACATCAGCAACGAATTGCTCGCCCGTCAGGAGTTCGTGCCCGCGGAGATCCTGAATATCCTGGCCGCCGCCTGGATTCAGTTCCAGACCCACGACTGGTTCAATCACGGGCGCTCCAAGGACGAGGAGCGGTTGGAGATCCCGCTGCGGCCCGGTGATCCCTGGCCCGAGCACCCCATGAAGGTGCTGCGCACCCCCCCGGATCCGACCCGCACCGCCGCCGACAAGGATCTGCCACCGACCTTCGTCAATACCGAGTCCCACTGGTGGGACGGCTCGTCGGTGTACGGCAGCGATGCCAAGGTGGCCGCCGGTCTGCGCACCTTCGAAGACGGAAGGATGAAGGTCCAGGACGGGCGACTCCCCCTGGACCCGGACACGGGGCTGCCTTCGACAGGCTTCAACGAGAACTGGTGGGTAGGGCTGGGCCTCCTCCACACGCTGTTCACGCTCGAGCACAACGCCATCTGCGACCGCATCCGGGGTGTGTATTCGAGCTGGAGTGACGAGCGCGTCTACCAGACCGCCAAGCTCATCAACTCGGCGCTGATGGCGAAGATCCACACGGTGGAGTGGACGACGGCGATTCTCCCCAACAAGGTCCTGCAGACGGGGATGAACGCCAATTGGTGGGGCCTGGCGGGACAGCCCGTTCGGACCACATGGGGGCGCATCAGCAAGAGTGAGGCGATCAGCGGGATTCCCGGCTCGGAACGGCATCACCACGGCGCTCCGTTCGCCCTCACCGAGGAGTTCGTCACTGTCTACCGCCTCCATCCCCTCATCCCCGACGAGGTTAGGGTGCAGGCGGCCAGGGACGGCTCGGTCATCAAGGACGTGGACTTCAAGCAGCTGGCGCTGCGCAACGCCGTGAGCTTCTTCGACGAAGTGCCCATCGTAGACGCCATGTATACGATGGGTGTCGAGCACCCCGGGGCAATGGTCCTCCACAACTACCCCAACTTCCTGAGAAACCTCACGCTGCCCGATGGCGAGATCCTGGACATGGCCGCGGTGGACATCCTCAAGGACCGGGAGCGGGGCATCCCCCGGTACAACCAGTTCCGACGCCTCCTGCACATGCGGCCCTTCAAGACCTTCGAGCAGATCACGCCCAACCGGAGTTGGTCGGCCAAGCTCAAGGAGGTCTACGAGGGGGATATCGAGCGCATCGATCCTCTGGTGGGCATGCTGTCCGAGACGCCGCCCGCCGGCTTCGGCTTCAGTGACACGGCCTTCCGCATCTTCATCCTCATGGCGTCACGCCGAATCAAGAGCGACCGCTTCTTCACCGACGACTACAACCCACGTGTCTACACGCCCGAAGGCATGCGCTGGATCGCCGAGAACGATATGAGTGCCGTGCTGCTGAGACACTATCCCGAGCTCGCGCCGGCACTCAGGGGCGTGACGAACGCCTTCGCCCCCTGGAACCGCCTGCCCATCGGACGGAAGGTCGCCCGGGCACCTGGTCATCGGGAAGTGCTCGCCGAGCGCCGGAGCACGGCCGGTCCGGTGGATAGCCAAGTGGCACCGTAAGGATGAGCGGCAGCACCCCGCGGGCCAGTCGGGGGGACAGCCTTCGCCTCAACGCGTTCCAGATGGCGCCGCACCTGCTGCGTGGCGTATTCACCCGACGTCCGTGGTTGACGGCGCTGCTGGACAACCGGCACCCGGACCCCCCTGGGCGCCATGCACTCCAAAGGTGAGTGGGTCTACGACATTCTGTTCTCGTTGAGGGAGAGTCCGGCACCGGAAAGGAATGGTTCGCGAGGGCGATTGATCCTGGTAGCCCTCGCTCGGCTGAGCCGTTCGTTGCCGTGAACTGCGGAGCGCTTCCCGAAGGTCTGGCCGAGGGGATTCTCTTCGGCCACGAAAAGGGCGCTTTCACTGGCCACGAACTGGCTTGACCGATACGAAGAGTGGACCCCCTACAACAAAGGCAAAGGCTTGGAATCCACCGACGATTCCTGACTGCCGGCTCCGGGGAGCTTCGGTCAGGCTCGACATCGGAGACCCCCGTCCGGCCCGCTCAGCACACAGGTGGCTTGCGTCCAGAGTCCGCGACACGCGGGACCGCCGCGTATTCGGGGCCTCATCCGACTGACTCTTAATCAGTAGGTTCGGGGTTCGAGTCCTTGGCGGGGCGCTATCAGGCAGCAAGGCCCCTCAGCGCTCAGCGCGTTGAGGGGCCTCGTCAGTTGGCTCGGGGACGTCCGCCAGATTTGCCTCAGCCGGCTGGCTCGGCCCCAATCGCCGCCAGCCCGACCCGAACTACCTGCGCGTCCTCGGATCCCCGCGCTCCGCTCGCGGCCATCGCTCCGACGATTTCTCCGTTCATAATGATCGGGATCCCGCCTTCGTAGTGGATCGCACCTGGAATCGAGTCCTGAGTGCCCGCGGCCAGACCCTGCCCGTACGCGCCCGACGTCCCGCCCGTTTCGAGCACGGCGACCACCTTCATCCGAACGATGTCCGTGGTTCGGGGGTTCGCCTCGTTCATGCGGCGAAGGTACATCGGGACGCCCTCGGCGTCGGCCACATAGATCGTGAGATTCCAGCCGTTTTCTCGGGCTTCGGCCTCGGCAGCGTCGACGGCTTGCTGGGCCTGCGCCATGGTCAGCTGCGCCTCTGCGGGGCGGGTTCCGAGAACGGCGATCAAGGACGCGGCGAGCGCCAGCGTGCGGTGAATCGTAAGCAACTTCATGACGAGTGACCCTCTTGGATGTTCCGAATCGTGTAAGGGGCCACGTTCGCGGACTCGAGCGTGGTGGGCAACGGCCGACCACCTTGCCAGTCGCTTGTCCCCATCCGCTTCGATATACTTGGCGGCCCGTTGAATGCCGCCTCGGACGAGATCATGAGCACGCTTCGCGCGACGCTTCGCACTTCGCTTTTGGCCCTGATTGCTGCCATCCCCGTTGCTTGTGCCACGGGTGGGGCGCCTGGGTCCACATCCAGCGTCCAGCGCCCTGCCACCGACACTGAGCTGGAGCGCCTGGAAGCCCTCTATAACGCCCGAGCCGACAGTGCGCTCCTCGACGTGAACGACGCGGACGTCCGCTTCATGTCGGGGATGATCCACCACCACGCTCAGGCTCTTGTGATGTCGGGCATGGCCCCCACGCATGGCGCGAGCGATGCGATCCGAACGCTCACGGCGCGGATCATCAATGCCCAAAAGGACGAGATATGGGTGATGCAGCGCTGGCTGCGTGAACGCGGCCTGCCGGTGCCAGAGGTGGGAGAGTCCGGCCACGTGATGCCGATGGACGGCCCCATGATGCATATGACGGGCATGTTGTCCCAAGGGCAGCTGGACGAACTCACCGCCTCACGCGGTCGCGAGTATGACACGCTCTTCCTTCGGTACATGATTCAGCACCACAACGGCGCGGTAACGATGGTGGGTGATCTCTTCGAAGCTGACGGCGCTGCACAAGACGATTTCGTATTTAAACTCGCGTCCGACATCCAAGCCGATCAGACGAGCGAAGTGGCTCGAATGCAGCGGATGCTCGACGCGCTCTCCAACGTTCCCTTGTGAGCCAAAGGCTCGCGACTCCTTCCAGGACGATTCCATGAATCTGAGTAACATCGAAAACCGGGGAGACTCCCGGCCCCGGCCCTCCCTTCCACGGCTCGGCGTGCTGCTGCCGGGTCTGATGCTCGTCGCGGGGTGCGGCGGCGCTTCAGCCCCGTCCGCGATGCTCTCGAGCGCGGCTCCATCCATGGCGGCGCAGCCGCTCACCGTGAATTCGCCGAGCCCTGATCCGCGTGTCGGCTTGGAACCGGGTCTGTTTGATGCCGAAGAGGCCTTGTGGAATATGCGCGTCGTGTCGCGAACGCCTCCTCCTGATCCGTTCGTGGGGAAGACGAACTCGGACCTCGCCTTCTCCGGCAATTATGCGATCCAGGGGAACTACGACGGCGTCCAGATCTGGGACATCGCGAACCCCGGTGAGCCGGAAACGGTGATCACCTTCGTGTGCCCTGCGTCCCAGAGTGACGTCTCGGTGTATGGCGACCTGCTCTTCATCTCCGGCGAAGGTATGACGGGCCGGCTCGACTGCGCTGGCGGGGGTGTCCAGGAAGCAGTCAGTCATCACCGCCTACGTGGCATTCGCATTTTCGACATCACCGACATCCGGAACCCCGAGTACGTCGCCAACGTCCAGACGTGCCGTGGCTCGCACACACACACGGTGCTCGAAGATCCGAACGACGACGAGAACGTGTACATCTACGTATCGGGATCCGCTCCGGTGCGTCCGGCGGAGGAGCTGGAAGGCTGCTCGAGCCTGATGCCGGAAGAGGATCCGAACTCGGCCCTCTTCCGCATCGAGGTGATTCAGGTGCCTCTAGCGAACCCGGAGAATGCGGCGATCGTGAGTTCTCCTCGCATTTTCGACGATTTGGTCGCGCCTGAGTCCCACGGCCTCGCGCCGGATGATCTCAAGGCGATCGAGGATGCTCGTGCCGCGGGAAAGTTCATCGCCCAGATCGGGAGTCAGTCGATCGTTCTTCCTGATGGGTTCGCCAACATGCAGATCGACAGCATCATGCGCGCACGTGGGGGCACCACGCCGAACGCCGCAGACAGCGCTTCATTCCGTGAATACCTGCCCCGGATGTTCGAGGCAATGACTGGCGGAAGCGAACTGGCCGAGCGTGGCCCGACGCAGTGCCACGACATCACCGTCTTCCCCGCGATCGGGATGGCCGGTGGTGCGTGCGAAGGGTACGGGCTTCTCCTCGATATTTCGGACCCAACGAACCCGACGCGCCTAGCAGCGGTGGCGGATTCGAACTTCTCGTACTGGCATTCGGCGACGTTCAACAATGACGGAACGCAGGTCGTGTTCACGGACGAGTGGGGTGGTGGTGGTGGTCCGAAGTGCAGGGCGACGGATCCCAAGGAGTGGGGTGCGAACGCCATCTTTACCATCGATGGCAGCGATCTGAACTTCACGTCCTACTATAAGATGCCGGCGCCGCAGACATCGTTCGAGAACTGCGTGGCGCACAACGGATCACTCATTCCGATCCCCGGTCGCGACATCATGGTTCAGTCTTGGTATCAGGGCGGCATCTCGATCTTCGATTGGACTGATCCGAGCAATCCGGTGGAGATTGCGTTTCACGATCGGGGGCCGTCCGACGCGAACACGATGGGAGCCGGCGGCAGCTGGTCCATCTACTGGTACAACGGTCTGCTCGTGAGCTCCGAGATTGCCCGTGGGCTCGACATCTTCGAGTTGGTCGCAAGCGAAGCGATTTCGCAGAATGAGATCGATGCGGCCAACTCGGTCGTGCTCGACGAACTCAATTCGCAAGGACAGCCGATCCTCGAGTGGCCGTTCACCTTCGCGCTGGCCCGTGCCTACGTAGACCAGCTCGAGCGGTCACGGGCGGTGAGCCAGGGTTGGGTGACCGATGTCCGCAATGCGCTGAGCGGTGCTGAAGGAGCCTCGGACTCCGTGCAGGCGGACGCGCTGCGGGGGCTCGCATCCCAGATCGAGGACGCCGCCGGTCAGTCTCGGGACGCGGACAAGATGCGGATGTTGGCTGACGCGGTCCGAGGGCTTGCCGGAGCGTAGTCACCTAGCGGGGCATACAAGCCGGGAGTCCGCAGAAGCGGGCTCCCGGCTTTTTGTTCCTTGAACTACGCCCGCGGAGACTAGATCCGAAGGCAAGCCGAGTCCCTAAAGGGGCCCATCCCGTCAGGGCGCCCCGTCCCCGTCCCCGTCCCCGCCCTCGTCGGCACGAGCGTGGTGACCATGATCGGCTGTCGGACCCCCGTCGCCGCCGCTGACAGCTAATACTCTGGAATTTGCCGGCTTCTCCGCCATCGAATAATCAGCGAGCTGCGGTCGTTGCCGGGCAGTCGACGATCAGGATGAAAGCCCCGCGATCCGGGTCGATGCCCTGACCGAATGCTTGAACATCGGTCCCGAGCAGGGGACTCAGCATCTGGCCAGACGCTATCCACGGTGTGTGCGGGAGTTCGAGGTGCTGCAGGGTGGCGGAGCCAACGGGCGGATCGGTGATGAGGGAGACGATCCTCATGGGGCCAACACCGACCCGCTACCCCCCGTCCAGCGAAAGGACCGTGTGGATGCGCTCCGCAATGGCGCGGTTCCCCGTCTCCGTGACGTGGAAGTCGTCTATGAGTACCGGCCCGATGCCGTCAAAGCCGTCGGTCATGTCGTAGATCCAGTCGTGGTCCACCTTCCCCCAGCACCTCCAGCGGCGGAGTTCATTGCAAAGGACCAGCGCGCCAACAATCGCGCCCTACTTGGATTCTTGACACCCCGCTGGAAGCGGGCGAGGCTGGCAGCCTCGTTCATACACTGAGGCCCACGCCTCAACTCGTTGGAGTCGTCACAGTGAAGCTCATTCGTTTCTTCTCGCTCGTTGCCGTCGCTGCGCTCACTCTCACGCCGGCTCACGTCGAGTCGCAGGAGATCGCCAACGCGTATCGGGATGCTGCGAATCGCCTGATCGATGCCGCGACCGCCAATGATGACGCCTATACGCGGCTGGGTGAGGTGGTCGACCTCTTTGGCGCCCGTGTGGCGGGTTCAGTCGCGCTCGAGAATGCACATGACTGGATCTTGGAGCAGATGGAGGCTGACGGGCTCGACAACGTCCAAGCCGATCACCTTCTCATCCCACACTGGGTGCGTGGGAAAGAGTCTCTGCACATGATCCTGCCGCGGCCGCGTGAGCTTCCTATGCTGGGGCTGGGTGGGAGCATCGGAACACCCCCGGGCGGTATCCGGGCCGAGGTCATGGTCGTGAGCGACTTTGCTGAGCTCACCGTTCGGGCCGATGAAGCCCACGGCAAGATCGTGCTCTTCGACGTACCGTTCACCAGCTACGGTGCGACGGTCGCGTACCGAAGCCAGGGCGCCATCGCAGCGGGACGCGTCGGAGCCGCGGCCAGCATCATTCGGTCCGTGACGCCCTATTCGCAGCAGACTCCGCACACAGGAAACTCGAACTACGCAGACGACGTAACCAAGATTCCACACGCTGCCATTACGGTGGAAGATGCCGAGATGATCCATCGCATGGTCGATCGGGGAGAGCGCGTGGAACTGCACCTCAGCATGGAGGCGCAGACGCTCCCGGACGCTCCGTCCCGGAATGTCATGGCGGAGATCACCGGCTCTGAATTCCCCAACGAGGTGGTCGTCCTCGGCGGACACACCGATTCATGGGACGTAGGTCAGGGCGCCATGGACGACATGGGCGGCGTGGTCGCTGCTTGGGAAGCCGTTCGACTCATGAAGGAGCTCGGCCTACGTCCGCGTCGTACGGTGCGCGTCGTGGGGTGGACGAGTGAAGAGAATGGTGGACCCGGCGGCCCGGAGTATGCGCGTCAGCACGCGGACGAAGATCACGTGCTGGCCATGGAGTCCGACGGTGGTGTCTTCAAGCCCTCCGGGTTCGGCTTCACGGGCTCGGACGAAGCGTTCGCCATGATGACCGAGATCGGCACGCTGCTGGACCGGATCGGGTCGGGGACGATCACCCGTGGTGGAGGTGGCGCGGATATCGGCCCGCTCATGCAGACGGGCGTACCGGGCATGGGGCTCAATGTCGACGGCACCAAGTACTTCTGGTATCACCACACCGACGCGGACACGCTCGACAAGCTTTCGCCGGACGAGGTCGCGCTGTGTGTCGCGACCATGGCCGTGATCGCCTACGTCGTGGCGGACATGCCGACGCGGCTGCCTAGGTAGCCGCGTCCGGGGCGGCGGACTTCGTTTTCGCACCCGCGCTGACTACTCCAGGTAGGTGTAGCCCTGGAGCGAGTCGTCCAGGAAACGCCGGAGGGCTTTGCCCTCGTCGATCGTGATGCGGTTGGCTTCGATGGACGCTTCAATATCGCTGCGGATGCGGCGCCGGATGTCCTCCGTGTCATACTGCACATGCGCGAGGACGTCACGTATCGTCTCGCCTTCCACGACATGATCGATGCGCCAACGACCGTTATCAGCCAGTTCCACATGGACGGCGTGTGTGTCCCCTAGGAGGTTGTGGAGGTCGCCGAGGGCCTCCTGGTAGGCTCCCGTTAGGAAGACCCCGACGTAATAAGGGTCGGTGCTATCTCCGGCTTGCCCATGGCTGTGCAACTCGAGTGTGCTCTTGTGACTGTCACCCCCCGCGAAGCGTTCAATACGCCCGTCCGAGTCGCACGTGATGTCAGCGAGGACCCCGCGGCGGGCAGGTTCTTCGCTCAGGCGGTGGATGGGCATGATGGGGAAGAGCTGATCAATGCCCCATGAGTCCAGCAGCGATTGGAAGACGCTGAGATTCAAGAAGTAGATATCCGCCAGACGATCCGGGAGGTTCTCGAGCTCTTCTGGAAGATCATCTCCGCGCCGATCGAGCATGGTACGTCCGATCGACCAATAGAGCTCTTCGCATGCCGCCCGCGCGTAGATGCTCATATAGCCGAGGTTGAACAGGTTGGTCGCCTCGGCGAGCGCGTGCTCAGCATCGGCGTAGACCTCGAACAGGTCGCCGCTGTCGCGCGTTAGGTAAGCGTCGTAGGCGTCCAGAAGCGGTTGTGTCGGCGACTCTTCATCGAGGGCGCGTTGAACCAGGGCCATATCTGGTTCCGCCGGAAACGTCCGGGTACCGAGTACTTCACACACGAGGACGCTGGAGTGCGCGACGAGGGCTCGGCCCGATTCACTCATGATCTGGGGGTGCGCGACGCCTGCCTCGTCGCAGATCGACTTGATTCGATGAACTACGTCTGCGGCGTACTGATCGAGGGAGTAGTTGATCGAAGATTCGGTAGCGGATGACGACCCGTCATAATCGATTCCCAGCCCCCCACCGATGTCGAGTGTGTCGAGGGGTGCCCCACGCCGGACGAGTTCCACGTAGAGGTGAGCCAATTCGGCCACCATATATTTCACCGCCCGGATGTCGAAGACCTGCGAGCCCATGTGGCAGTGGAGCATCTTGAGACCGTCGAGCATTTCCTCACGCTCGAGGTACTCTACCGCGTGCAGAATCTCTCCCACGGTCAGGCCGAATTTGCTGCGAAAGCCGGAGGACCCGGCCCATCGGCCGAGCCCCGGCGCTGCGAGTTTCGCCCGAATGCCGAAATGGGGCGTCACGTCATGAAGTCGTGCGGAGGCTGTGATGAGCCGCACTTCATGCGCCTGCTCTGCGACCGGGATGATATTTCGGCCCATTTTGGCGGTGATGATCACCGTCTCGACGTATTCTTTGTCTTTGAAGCCGTTGCAGACGAGGGGCATTCCGTTCATGCCCTCGGTCAGAGCGAGGCCCGCAAGGAGTTCGGGCTTGGAACCGACTTCAAGGCCGAACCCGAGGCGTCCACCAAGATCGCGTATGGCTTCGCAGACGTGCCGTTCTTGGTTGACCTTGATGGGGTAGAGGCCTGAATACGGTCCGTCATACTCCAACTCCTCGATCGCTCCATCGAATGCGGTCCGGAGTGCCGACATTCGGTGCTCGAGGATGCCTGGGAAGCGAAGTACGATCGGGGCGTTCAGGTCACGTGCAGCGAGGCCAGTGACCACGGCGTGGAGGTCGATGCCCTTGGTCGGGTCCCCGTTCGGGTGAACGGCCACAGTGCCTTCTGGGGTAACGCCGAAATACCCACCGCCCCAATCCCGGACGCCGTACAAATCAGCGGCCTTCTCGACGGTCCATTCGTCGGACGTTGCGTCGTGACCACGCTCTGGACCGTTCTGGCTAGAAGAGTTCGGGGTTTCCACAGTCCATCCGGAGTAGGGCCCAGAAGAGTCACACGAGTGGCGTGCCGCCACGGATGGAACAGGAGAATATCGTCGACTGGCCACCCCGGCGTAAGACCGAAGCACGGTGGCGTCGTCGACCCACTCCAGCCATCGTACAGCGTCGTGACTCACCTGAATGCCATGAGGTCCCCATGTCGAAGACCAGCGACGCGCTCGTCGAGTGAATGGTCGGAGCGAGGTTCCTGAACGTCGACACCTGCGAAGAAGTCGAGGCGGATCAGGTCGCGAAGGCCCAGGCCCCGGGCCTTTTATGGATCTTCGCGATCCTCACGATTCTGGTGGCCCTGGGGGTCTCTGGGTTCCTAGAGACGATCTTCGAGTTAGAACCTCAGGAGCCGTGACGTGATCGGGCAGGGTAGCCCCACCAAGACCATGCGTGTAGCGCAGTATCGTGACGGTGCGATGCGGCGGCGAAAGGACACGCTCGCCGTGGAGGAACCACTCGAGATTCGCGTCGCGTGGAAGGACGGTGGGAAGAAGAGGGTCGAGGCGATCGCGGTGACCATGCGCACGCCTGGGCACGACTTCGACCTCGTAGCCGGTTTCCTTCACGGAGAGGGCATCGTCTCACAGGCAGGTGATCTCACCGAACTCACGTATTGCCGCGGTGACGAGCAGCAGCAGTACAACATCGTCGAAGCGCGCCTGACTCCAGGGGTCGAGTTCGACCTCGAGCGATTGCGCCGAAACGTATTCACCTCTTCCAGCTGTGGCGTGTGTGGAAAGGCCTCGCTCGAAGCCGTCGAAGCGGTTGGTTGTGCGCTTCTGACCGACTCGTTCCGTATCTCCGGGGAGTTGATTCCCCAGTTGCCGGACTTCCTAATGGAAGGGCAGGGCGTCTTCGCCCGCACGGGTGGCTTACATGCAGCAGGGCTCTTTGACACCAACGGCAAGGCGGGAGCGCTCCGAGAAGATGTCGGACGGCACAATGCGGTGGACAAGGTCCTCGGTCATACGGTCCTACAGAAAGGCATGCCGGTGTCGGACCGCGTCCTCGTCGTGAGCGGCCGGAGTTCCTTTGAGATCGTCCAGAAAGCGGTGATGGCGCGGGTCCCGATGATTGTGGCCGTTGGAGCGCCATCGAGCTTGGCCGTCGATCTCGCGACACGATTCGGGCAAACCCTGATCGGGTTTGCCCGCGGAGGTGGCTTCAACGTCTACACGGGATCGGAGCGCGTCCTCTGACATCGTCGGGACGTATGGTGCTCGGAGCCGTGTTGGCTGGCGGACGCAGTCGTCGGTTCGGTCGGGACAAGTCTGTTGAACCGTTGGGCGGCGTGACGATGCTCGATCGGGCCGTGCGCACACTTTCAGATGCGCTCGATATCGTCGTGGTAGTGACGAGTCCGTCGGAGACGGCCGATGTGTCCGTCCCCGTTGTTCATGATCTTCGTGCCGAGCGTGGGCCTCTGGGAGGCCTTGAGGCAGCGCTTGTGGAAGCCCATCGCCTCCAACTCGCAGGCGTGTTTCTAATGGGGTGTGATTTGCCTTTGGTCACCGGGGAAGTAGTTCGCGAAGTCGTCGAGGCTTGGGATGGCCGTGCAGCTGCTGTCGCGCCGAGCAGAGCAGGGGGCATTGAGCCGTTGTGCGCCATCTACGGATCCCAGGTGCTGTCCCAGGTAAGGGATCACCTCGATACCGAAAAGCTCTCGCTCCACGATCTGTTCCGCAGCATCGAGGGCGTTGTCCTCGAGGGGCTTCTCTTGAGCGGCAAAGAGGGAGTATTCCTCAACGTGAATACTCCTGAGGATCTCGCTCGGGCCGAATCACGCATTCTTGATCAGGAGGGGTGATATGCCTCCCGCCGTGTATTGCATCGTTGGCAAGAAGAAGTCGGGGAAGACGACCACTACCGTCGGCCTCATCCGGGAGTTGGTGTCCCGAGGCCACCTCGTGGGGTCAGCGAAGCACGGTCATCACTTCGAGCTGGATCACGAGGGGAAGGACTCGTACCGGCACCGTCATGAAGGGGGTGCGGTGGCGACGGTCCTGTCAGGCCCAGAGGGAGTCGCGGTGACGGGGAAGTGGCCTTCAGGTGAACAGCCACTCGCCGAGCTCGTGTCCCAGCACTTAAGCCATGTGCATATCGTCGTTGCCGAGGGATACAAGAGCTCGAAGTACGCTCGATTCGAAGTGTTTCGCAGTACCGTCCATGCGGCTGCGCTCTACGGGACCGACGACACCGAGCAAGGCGAATATCTTGCGATGCTAACAGACGTGCCGGACTTTACAATTGCGGTTCCGGTCATTGATGTCGATGACCCCCAGCGTTTCGTCCTGATGGCGGACCTGGTGGAAGCCCATCTCGGAGGCCAAGACACTTGAGCGAAGGCGCATCGAACCGCTTGGTGTCCCTGGACGCGTTTCGAGGCCTGACCATCGCCGGGATGATTCTGGTAAATAACCCGGGTAGTTGGTCTTACATATACGGGCCGCTGGGGCACGCGCAGTGGCACGGTTGGACGCCCACCGACCTGATCTTCCCGTTCTTTTTGTTCATTGTCGGTGTAGCGATCCCGTTCTCGTTCAAGCGGCGCCTTGCCGAGGGCGCGGATCGGGCGCAGCTCTTCAAGCATGTGGTGCGGCGTGCGCTGGCCTTGATCGGCATCGGAATCGCGATGCGGGCGATTCCCGACTTGGACTTCGCTGAGATGCGCTATTTCGGCGTACTCCAGCGCATCGGCCTCGTGTACATCTTCGCGGCCGGCTTCTACCTGTGGCTGTCCGCCCGGGCTCGTTGGGTCATAACAGGGGTACTCCTCCTCGGCTACTGGGCGCTCATGACGCTCGTGAGTGTGCCTGGGTACGGCGCGGGTGACCTGTCCCCGGACGGCAATCTCGCAGCGTACATCGATCGACTCGTGATGGCTGGCCACTTGTGGCAGGGTACGTGGGATCCCGAGGGTCTGCTCTCCACGCTTCCCGCGATCGCGACCTCCCTTTTGGGGATCTTCACAGGCGAGTGGCTGCGGCGGGGCGGATCTAAGGAGGAGATCACGAAGGGCCTGTTCGTGGCGGGCGGGATCCTCGTTCCTCTGGGTTGGGCTTGGGGGCTCGTTTTCCCGATCAATAAGAACCTGTGGACGAGTTCTTACGTGCTGTTCAGCGCGGGAATTGCCCTGATCCTCTTGGCCGCGATGTACTGGGTGATCGACGTGAAGAAGTGGCGAGGTGGCTGGCATACCCCGTTGGTCGTCTATGGCGTGAACGCCATTGCGGCTTTCGTGGCTTCCGGCATGCTGGCGAAGGCGATGGGCCGCGTTCGCATCGGGGGTGAAGACGGTGTCTCAATGCACGGTTGGATCTACCAGAACATGTTCCAGTCTTGGGCGGGAGACTACAATGGGTCCGTCGCGTACGCTGTGTCGTACATGATGTTCTGGCTCGGCGTCATGTGGCTGCTGCACACGCGCAGGATCTACATCAAGATCTAGGGGTTACGTGTCCCGTTGGACTGGCCCCTGCTGCCTGACTGCACCCGCTTGCCGGCTTCGTAGGATCCCCTGCATGTTGGTGCGTCCTACTCATCCAGATCGTGTATCCATGAGCCTTGCTGCGAAACCGCTTTCTGTTCTAGCACTCCTCGGATTAGCTGCCTGTGCGTCTGCCCCAATGGCCACGCCGGGCGGAGGTGCGGTTGAAGCCGCGACTGCTGACCCGACGAGCCAAACCGTGCCAGCGCCAGCCGCACCTGCGCCGCCGCCGGCTGCATCGGGAGACCTCGGGTTCTCTGCTGAACAAGCCGACCGTGGACGAGACGTCTATCGTTCGTCGTGTACGGCGTGCCATTACTCCAGCGAGTTCAGCGACCGCTCGTTCAAGTTCAAGTGGCGCCGTCGGACGGCGGGGGACCTGTTTGGTCATATCTCCACCTCGATGCCCGAGGATTCCCCGGGCAGTTTGGCGTTGACCCAATATGCCGATCTGGTCGCTTACATACTGCGCATGAACGGCTTCGAGACTGGAACGGGTGAACTGCCAGCGGACGAAGCTGTACTCGATGGCATCAGCCTCGCTCCCTTCGGGAACTGAGGAGGAACAGTGGCGATTGATCGACGAGATTTTCTGAAGGTCGCGACTGCGGGTGCAGGACTCGCCATCGCGGGGACACCCGCGGCGGCGGAAACGCCGTCCTCCAAACGGACTCCTCTCGTTCGTTCCGGACAGGTCCCGGACGTCGTGGTGGTCGGAGCCGGTAACTTCGGCATGTGGACCGCGCTCAACCTCCAGCGGATGGGTGCGAAGGTCACGCTCATCGATCAGTACGGCCCTGGGAACTCTCGTTCAGCCTCGGGCGGGGAAACACGAGGTGTACGCACGAGCTACGGTGATCGCCCGCATGGACTCCAATGGGGTCAGTGGGCTGCCCGCGCCACCGACAAGTGGAAAGAGTGGGACGCGGAGCACTTCCAGGACGGAATGCTGCCGCAACTCTTCTACCAGACGGGCGACATCATCATGCGCGACGAGATGACTCCCTTCATGGAGGAGACGGTCGCCAACTGGGACACGATGGGGCGTGCGTATGAAATCCTGACCGCCGATGAGATTCGTTACAGATGGCCCGTCATCCACACCCCTGACGTCACCGTCGGCATCTACGAAACGGATGCGGGCGTAGTGCGGGCCCGCCGGGCCATGGAGTCCGTTTCGCAGGTCTTCCGGCAAGAGGGTGGAGAGATCAAGATCGGGCGTGTGTCGATGGGGCGAACCGAGGGCCGCAAAGTCGTCGACGTGCAGCTCGAGGGCGGTGATCGGATTTCGGGGGGACTCTTTGTGTTCGCCCTCGGCCCGTGGTTCCCGAAGTTCTTCCCGGCGCTGATGGCCAAGAGACTCAGTATTCGCACCTTGGGTCATGTCTACTACTTCTCGACGCCCCCAGGCGACGAGTCGTTCCGGCATCCGAATTGCCCGAGTTACAACGTGCCCGGGGTCACAGGGTGGCCTGCTCTGCCTCACGATTCCCGCGGATTCCGAATCCGCACCGGAGGACATCAGGGGACCGATCCGGACACCAGTGTCCGGTGGGTGGACGCGGAGTCTCATGAGCGTCCCCGCCAAGTTCTTGCGAAGTACTTCCCGGCGTTGGCAGAGCGCGGAATCAACGAAACGCGTGCCTGTCACTATACCGGCACCGTGAGCCGCAACTTCATCATCGACGAGCATCCAGATTACGACAACGGATGGTTAGCCGGTGGTGGCTCGGCCGAATCGTTCAAGCAGGGGCCAGTGTTGGGCGAGTTCGTCGCCGGGCGTGTGATGGGCACAGAGACGGACCAAGAGCTCAACGACAGCTTCCGTTTACTCGAAGACGAGTTCGAAGAAGGCGGCCGCCGCCGGGAAGAAGAGGACCTCTGAGCCGGTAGCACCAGTATTGTGACCATCTCTCTTACTTCGCCCAGATGACCCCGCCGATCGGGGTTATGAGCCCGGCTGTTCCGGTCGGGCGGAAGACTCGAGCTCCGCTCGCCCTCGCTCTGGTGGCAGTTGCTCTCATGGCGATGGCGGTGGTGCCCATCTACCTCGGCCAGAAGGCCGCTGTGGTGCAAGATGAGATCACCCAGACACTCCTTCCGTCCATCGAGTCAGCTGCCCGGTTGTCCCTGCTACAAGCACGTCAGATGGCAAGGTTTCAGTCTTTTTTACTCACTGGCGAGGGCAGCTATCGACTGGCGTACGGTGCCGCGATTCCGGACGAGGATAGTCTCTATACCACGCTGAGTGAGCGTGTCCGCGTGATGGATTTCGATGTCCGTGAGCGGTTGGCTCAGCTGTCGGGTGAGTCGACGCGGTGGCACTTCGACAATCAAGCAGCGTTCGATCAGGTGAAGGTCCCTGTAGGTACAGACTCGGAAATCCAGCTACGCAGCCTCACGGCGTACGAGTCGCTGCAACGGGCGACCCGGGAACTGGAGCGAGCGATCCAAAGTGAGGTGAATACGGGTCGGCGTCGCCTGGAAGATGTGCGACTCCTTCAGATTTGGATCTCGATCGTACTGTCCGTTCTCGCGTTCGGATCCACGCTCGCCATTGTACGAGTGGGTCATCGACTTCGGGGCTTCATCTCGGAGGCGGAGCGTCGCCGCAATGATGCCGTACTGGCTCGACGCGAGATCGACGCTTTGCTCGAAGCCACTGGAGACGGGGTGTTGGGTATCGGCCTCGACGGAAAATGCTCCTCCTTGAACCGAGTTGGATGTGAGTTGCTCGGGTATACCGAGCGCGACATCCAAGGACGTGATGTTCACGATACCGTGCATCACTCATTCCCTTCAGGAGAGCCGCGAAGTAGGGACGAGTCGCCGATCCTGGCCGCCCTCCGAGACGGTGCCCGCGCCGATTCAGCAGACGATGATGTGTTGTGGGCGCGTGCCCGGGAGGCCCTCCCTGCACGTTGGGCGCTCCACCCGCTCATGGACGGACTCCAGTTGCGGGGTGCCGTGCTCACGTTCACGGACATGACCGAGATCCGGGAGAAGGAAGAGGCGCTGCACAGAGCGGTCAGCCAAAGGGAAGAGGTCGTGTCGATCGTATCCCACGATCTCAGAAATCCACTCGGAGTGGTGGCCGCGTGCGCCGAGCTCTTGATCGATCTCCCTCTCGATGCGGGTGAACGCCTCAAGCAAGCGGAGATCATCGCGAGATCCGCGGGGCGGATGGGCAGGCTCATCGACGACCTTCTCGACGTCTCGCGTATCGAAGCAGGCGCCTTTGTCGTGCGCCCATCGGCTGAGATGCCGGGTCCGATTCTGGAGGAGGCCCGGGGTCTCTTTGCTGACCAGGCCGATGCCGCCGGCATTACGCTGTCCATTGACCCGTCGGAGACAGCACCTGTCCGGCTCGATCGCGACCGCGTGCTACAGGCGCTCGCGAACTTGATCGACAACGCCCTGCGCTTCACTCCCAAGGGTGGAAACGTGTTGTTATCCGCGCACAACGCGGACGCCCACCACGTGGCTTTGAGCGTCTCGGATGATGGTGCGGGGATCCCCCCTCAGACCCTCGAGCACTTATTCGATCGGTACTGGCAGGCGGATTCTACGACCCCGGGGGCGGCCGGCCTCGGCCTGGCCATCGTCCGAGGCGTGGCTGAGGCCCACGGTGGGTCGGTCACCGTCGATTCGACGGTAGGACAAGGCACGACGTTCGCCGTGCTTCTGCCGGTCGCGGAGCGTGCTCCGGAGCCAGTGGAGTGATGGGCTCGATGATGGAGTACCCGCTCACGCCAACTCACTTCATCGAGCGAGCGGGAAGCCTGTTCGGAGGGAAGGAAGTGGTCACCGCGTCCGACGACGGAGATACTCGACACACCTGGGCTGAGATTCTCGAAAGAGTCAGGCGAGTCGTGTCCGTGCTCGAGCGCCTGGACGTGGGGCCAGGGGATCGAGTCGCCACGCTGGCTTGGAATACCCACCGACACCTCGAGCTCTACTTCGGAGTGCCTGCCGTGGGAGCCGTTCTTCATACCGTAAATGTCCGTCTCGCATCGTCACAGATCGAACAAATTCTTGCTCATGGCGGGGCCCGTGTCCTCTTCATGGATCCAGATCTCGTGGATCTCGTGGGGGAGGAGCTACTGGACGGTTTGGGAGTCGAACACCGCGTTGTCATGGCGGATGAGGCAGGAGCGGGCTGGAACTCGTACGAGGAGCTTCTGGCAGGCGTCGAGCCCGTCCAATCGTTTCCCGTTTTGGATGAACAATCGGCCGCGGGTCTGTGTTATACGTCCGGTACCACGGGTGAGCCCAAGGGAGTTCTGTACTCGCATCGTGCCCTCGCGTTGCATGCACTCGGGATCGCGCTGCCGGACGGATTTTCGCTATCGGAACGGGACACCATTCTCCCGGCAGTACCCATGTTCCATGCGAACGCATGGGGACTCCCCCACGCGGCGGCGATGACCGGGGCCAAGCTCGTTTTGCCCGGACCGCGGCCCTCGTCGCAACGCATCGCCCGGCTGATCTCCTCTGAGGGTGTGACCTTTGCGGCCGGTGTGCCGACGGTGTGGATGGGCGTGCTCGAAGAGCTGAGGGCCTCGGGGCACTCTGTCAGCGATGAACTCCGGATCCATTCGGGAGGAGCGCCGAGTGCCCCGAGTCTCATCGAAGGGTACCGGACGGAGCTTGGCGTCGAAATCGTCACCGGTTGGGGGATGACCGAGATCTCTCCTGTTGGGATGGCAACGCACCCACGTGCCCACATGAAGGATTGGTCGGATGACCGACTCCTCGGTGTGCGGACGAGCCAGGGTACTCCACTGCCGTTTCTGGAAGCGCGCATCGTCGACGATGCGGGTGAGGTTTGTGCCCATGACGGGAAGGTGCCGGGCGAACTCGAGGTAAGAGGACCCTGGGTTACCGCTGGGTACTTCAGGCGAGAAGCCGAAGAGGCGTTCCATGACGGGTGGCTGCGCACGGGCGACGTGGCGACCATCGATAGCGATGGTTATGTGCGGCTGGTCGATCGTACGAAAGACCTCATCCGTAGCGGCGGGGAGTGGATCTCCAGCGTGCAGCTCGAACATGCTCTGATGGATCAGGACGACGTTGCCGAAGCCGCGGTTGTCGCGGTCCCGGACGAGAAATGGCAGGAGCGACCCTGGGCGTGCGTCGTTCCCAGGGGCGGACTGGAGCTCGACTTAGATGGGCTCCTGGCCCCGCTTCGGGAGGTATTCCCCCGATGGTGGGTTCCCGACGGTGTCCTCGTCTTGGAGGCCTTACCGAGAACGGCCACCGGAAAGTTCGACAAGAAGGCCCTGCGTGAGCGTCTCGCCACCGATAGGAACGGCTAGGCCTGGTTCGCGGGCGTTACGCGTGCCGGCACGCGAGGTCCCGTCACGTGCTCCAGTGACGAGTAGGCCGACTCCCTCGGAGGCCCATGGCGTCGAGTGCCCTGAGACGGCCCAGGGCGGAGAATGGATGGGGCGTGGCCCGGTCCGTCACAGCGACCGCTTCCAGGTCACCAGGGCTTCGACCTCGTTGGTCGTGATTCTCCGCACGCCCATGTCGAGCGCCTGAGTCGCTTGTCCGACATCGTCAATGCACCAGACTGCGACCTCAATCCCTGCCGCGCGGGCTCTCTCGACCAACGAAGGATCGTTGACCAGATGGTCGCCACGGAAGTCGATGAGTGCGTTTTCGTCCCCCGTTGCGCGAGCGAAGGCGTCTTCGATCGTCTCGGCGTCATCGACCACGAACCCGATCTTGATGCCGGGGTCCTGTGACCTCATCCGGTCGAGCAATGTCCAGTTCATCGCAATGAAGACGGTCCGCTCTTTCTGACCGGCCTCTGCTGTAAAGCGGACCATGCGGTCCAAGTCTTCCACCTCGCGGAAGCCCTTGATCTCAGCGTAGATCCTCGGGATGCGGTCCCCAATGTGTTCAAGCGCCTCCTTGAGGGCCGGGACACGCTCACCCGCGAATTCGGCATCGAACCAGCTGCCGGCATCAAGCTTCTTGAGCTGCTCAAGGGTTCGGCGCCGAATCGGCCCGACTCCGTTAGTGGTTCTGCTGAGCATCGCGTCGTGGAAGAGCACCGGGTTCCCGTCGCCGGCGGTGTGCATATCGAACTCCACCGCATCGGCACCCGCGGCGATGGCCGCGTCGATTGCAGAAAGGGTGTTCTCCGGCGCGCGAGCACTGAACCCGCGATGTCCGATGATTTCGACTGGGCCCTCGAAAGCGAACGCGCTCATGACGGGGTCTCCTCGCCAGCGCTCGATCCGTCCCCACTTTCGAGCTGTTGATGGAAATTCGAGACGTCTGTCAGGCGTTTAATGGAGCTTTCGAGCAACTCGATCTGTTGCTCTTGGAGCACGATCCGTCGTTCCATGATCTGGACGGTTTCGCCGAGGCCTTTGTGATCGAAGAAGCGACTCAGCGCTTCGACGGTCGGGGCCAACGCAAAACGAGCTGTGAGGCCGATGACTGGGACCAGGACGATCGAGATCCCCAGGATCGTTGCGACGAGCGCGGTGAGGTCGATGGGTGCGATCTGCATGATGGTTTTGGAGAGGGACGCGGCGGGGTCATCTCGCGTCATGGTGTCTTCGCGAGGCCCCGAAAGCAACATGGGACTAGCTAGTCGGGGCTGGCGTTCCAACCTGGGGCGATTTGTCCCTGTCAAAGGTGGTGAATGAGATGAAAAGTGGATCCTCACAGATGAGGAAATGTGGTGCAGACCGTGCGGAGGAATCCTGAAGCCGTAGACGTACGGCGCGCCGCTGAGGGAGTGCTTCGGGAGGCAGGAACGTCACTGATGAAAGGCAGCGCGCCATCCTCGCGGGCACGGATCTCTCGACAGAGCTCTAGCCCGTCGATGCCGGGAAGCTTCAAATTGAGCAGGATTAAGTCCGGCATTCCATCGTCGAGAGCCTCCAGAGCGTCTTCGCCCGAAGCGCATGCCACGACCAAGGCGCCCCGAGATCGGAGCACTTCCGAGAAGGACCAACGATCGGTCTCGTTGTCCTCAACGACGAAGACTCTTAGGGCGCCGACATCTTGGGTCGGTGTTACGTCGTCTGTGGGGGACACGACGCTCAGAGCGAACATCCTCGGCCTATGTAATCGACCGCATTTGGAGGTGGCTGTTACACAAGCGGATGATACAGGGCTGCTGGCCTCTGCGCGATGTTCGGGTCAGCTGGCTGCCAGCGTGCCCCCAAGACGGAGCCGGGCGGTCCGGGCCAACGCAACCCTCGCCTCGAAGAACGAGGGGTCTTTGTCGAGGGCCAACTGGTAGCCCTGGCGTGCCCGATCCCAGTCCCACCGCTCCTCTGCCGCGATTCCGGCGAGATAGCTTACCACCGCGGAGGCCCCAACCGCACTCCTGATGAAGTCGGCGGGGGCAGCGCTGGCCAGGGGATCGGACCAACCGGCCAAGCGGTCCATTCCAGCGAGCTCGTTCAAGAGGCTTCCGACCGCGACGCGCGCCAACCCGACTGCATCGGCGTCGGAGGGTGTTTCCTCTCTCCAAGAGTGGGCGACTCGACCGGTCTGAGGGTCGACCAGGCGGAGTTCGAGAACTGCGGTCGACATACCAAATGATGACCAGGTCGCTCCAAGGACGTAATCGGGGGCCACGGACACTCCCACGGTCGGTGCGGTGCTCGGCAACACGCCGCGCCGCGCCGCGTCCGAGGCTGCGGTGAACCGCCGGCGTTCTACGAAGCTCACGTCGGGGCGGCGAAGGAGCCCCGCAACAATCAGTTCTGAGAAGGCGAGCGGAAGGTCCGTTGACTCTGCCAAGCCCCAGTGATCTGTACCCGAGACCTCTACCGGGCCCACGGAGATCTTCACGGCGCCATTGAGCGAAGCTGGACGGGCGGTCGCCAGCGATTGCCAAACAGCGTCGGCGACCGTTGTCAGGGCGAGGGAAGATGTGGATCCACTGCCTCCGCCCGCTGCGCAACCCGACGCCAATACAGCGACGGCGAGTAGTAGAAGTCGTTTGATGACGTATGGGGCTCGAGCGGTAGCCTGTCGGAAGAGCATCGGTCGATCCTGATTTTCGGTGATTCGAATCCGTACTCTTAAGTTAGCAACAGGGCCCCGTGTCGCTCCAATAGCTTTTTTTCTAAGGTGTTTACGACGTATGCTGTTTCGGTGTGACCCGCATGCGTCCACACATCCTTCGCCACTCTTGATTCTCGACCTTGCCGAGCGTGAACCGTGACCGAGCCGGACTTTCGATTCAGACATCCTGTGACGGTGCGATTCCGCGATATCGATGTCGGGGGGCACGCCCACCACTCCGAGGCGTTGATGTATTTCGAGGAGGCACGCTGGGCCTACTGGGGTGAGGTCATTGGATCGAAGAGCCTCGACGAGATCGACTATGTGTTGGCAGAGGCACGAGTCCGTTGGCACAAGCGCGTGCTCTGGCCGCAAACCGTAAGTGTCGGAGTTCGCGTGAATCGTATTGGTAGGAAGCATTTCGAAATGTCCTACGAGGTACAGAGCGAGGGGGGTGAACGACTCGTTTCCGGAGTGACCACACAAGTGATGTATGATTACCAAAAAGAGTCATCCATGCGGGTCCCACCGGCGTTGGCAGAAATCCTCACCGCGTACGACGGCCCGTTCGAGTCGATTTAGGGTCCGACCGGACCAGGAGGGCCACGTAGCGTTAGCTGCCCTGCTGCACGCTGGGCCCGGCAAAATCGTATCTGATGCATGACTGGCCCAATGATGAGGGGGCGCAACCCAAGGGTCGGGCGATGATGCCGTTGACCGACGCCCCAGATTATGCATAAAATACCACGCTATATAAGGAAGGTCCGAAGCAGAGTTCGGACCTTCTGGATTTTACAATGGGTAGGAGTAGATCAACCACGTTCGGTACTGTCCCGGACGAGTTTGTTCTTTCGAGAACATCGCGATGACGGGGGAGACCCCAGGAGATTCAATCCATGGTCGGACGGATGAAGTTGACCTTCAAGATCCTCACTGCCGCGCTTGTACTGTTGCCAGCGGCCCTCACGGCTCAGGACAATGGACGCTTTCGCGTTCTGGTTCCGTATTTTCAGCCGCTCGAGGGCGCAAAGGACAACTTTGGGAAGGATGCCTCGAAGGAACTGCGTGAGCTGCTCAACACGCTCGCGACGCACGAACCTATTGAGGAGCGGGACATTAAGGACGAGGTCAAGCGATTCGACATGAAGATGGAGGACCTCGACTGCATTAAGACGCGCCAGCTGGCGGGTCAGATCTCCGCTCAGGTCGCTCTGTGTGCCGCATACACTCAGAACCCGGACAAGTCCTGGGACGTCTCAGGCGTCGAATTCTGGGACATCGGCTCCAACGAAGCCTTTGCGGTCAGCGACATCAGTGTCAGCGAGAAAGACGACGCTGTCGCGGCTCAGCACATCTTCAACGAGTTCGATCTCTACGTACAGCAGATTCGGGCAGTCGGGATTTGCGCCGATTACGCGGCGAGTCAGCAGTGGGAGAACGCTCTCCGTAACTGCGACGAGGCGCTCGTGCTGAACCCGGAGGGTATTGCGGTTCGGTACCAGCGCGCGGTGATTCTCTACGAGATGGACCGTATGGATGACTCGCTCGTTGAACTCGAGCGGGTCCTTTCTGTGAACGGCTATCACGAGAATGCGCTCCAGCGCGCTGGCTACATCTCCACCATTCAGGGCGACAAAGATCAGGGGCGTATCTACTACGAGCGCTACCTTGAGCTGAACCCGGCCAACGCCGCGATCCGCATGAACATTGCGTACGAGTTGGCCAAGGCGGGTGACCCGGTCGGTGGGATGGCGCTCATCCAGGTTGGACTGGATGTCGATGCCGAGAACGTTGACCTCTGGGAGCAGTACGGATCGTTCGCGTTCGCGGCGGCTGTCGAAGCTGAGCAGCTCTCCTCGATGGACGCTCAGGACTCTGGTGGCTTGTCCCCGGATGCTGAGGAGTATTATCGCCAGGCCATCAACGCCTACGGAAAGGTCTTCGACGGCAAGGGTGCTGAGACACCTGTAGCGCTCCTGCGCAACATCATCGCAGCGAACATTAAGCTCGAAGACCTCGCTGCTGCCGTTGCGATGGGTGCACGGGTCCTTCAGACGCACCCGGAGGAAGATGGGCTTTGGTCGATCTACGCCGATGCGCTCCAGAGGAGCGGACAGATCGATGACGCCATTACGGCGCTCGATCGAGTTCTTGAGATCAACCCGTCGCATGCCAACGCAAGCCTTCGTCAGGGCAGCTGGCTGATCGAAGCAGGGCGTGTCCTGGATGCCGTTGAGGTCTTGAAGGGTGCGGCAGCAGGGAACCCCCAGCAGGCCGAGAACGCAGCGCGGATGATCTTTGCCGACGCGTACCAGAAAGGGTACCAGCAAAAGCAGTACGCCTACGCCATCACAGGTATGACGGCAGCCAAGGAACTTCCGGGGCTGAGTGAGGCCATGACCAGTCAGCTTAACTTCTGGCACGGCTTCAGCGTGTACCAGCAGGCCTTCGCAGAGCAGGAGCCGCAGACGTTGGCTTCTGCCCAGGCCACGTTGCCGAGGTTCCATGCGGCGATCGCATTGCTGAACCAGTCCGGGGATTACCCGGCATCAGTGAGCGTCAACCTGGCCCAGTTGCTGGACAACGCGAACACGTATGTCGAAATCCAGGACGCGATCATCAAGCGTGGTCGCTAGCTCCTAAGGAGTACGTTCGGACGAAAAAGCGCCCCGGGGCTTCGGCCCCGGGGCGCTTTTTCGTACCCCTCGACTTCACTTTGAGGTGGGATTCGACCCACTCCTCCCCACGCGGACCGGCCCTGCCTTCGGTCCGACCTTCGGTTTTCGTTCGGAAACTGAAAAAATTGGATTTTGGGGTAAAACGCGGTTCTCCCTGATACGAATGGCCTTTCGGCTGATCTAGCTCCTGTGCTGGAACTCGATAAGTGCAAAAAAGAACCCTTGACCTGTTGGTCCACTGAGGAGTATGTTGGCTCCATCGCATCCCACTTCTACCCACTTAATACCACCCAGAGGTTTTGGTGAACGGTTTCGTCGGGCAGTACGAGCATCAGATGGACACGAAGGGGCGGGTCAGTCTTCCCTCGGCGTTTCGCCGTGAGGCTGGGTCTGACCGCTTCGTGCTTCTCCAATGGGAGAAACCCTATCTGACGCTGTTCCCCGAAGCCAAGTGGGTGGCCGTACAGGAGAAGCTGCTCGAGTACCGCCGGAGTGAACCGCAGGCATGGAACCAGGTCCGGCTCATCGTTTCCAATGCCGTCGAGGTGGCCCCGGACAGGCAGGGCCGCATTCTCGTGCCCGGCGGCCTCCAAGAGGCGGCGAGCCTTTCGAACACGGTCCTCCTGAGCGGCAACCTCGATCGCATCGAGTTGTGGGATCCCAAGACCTACGCGGAGGCCGTCCAGGATCAGGCAGGCGACCTCCAGCAGTTCGCACACCGGCTCTTCGGATGACCGAGATGAACGCGGAACGCGCTGAAGTGGCTGTCACCTATCACGAGCCAGTGATGACACGTGAGGTGCTCGACGTCCTCGCTCCAGGGGGCGAGCGGCTCTACATGGACGGTACCGTCGGCGGTGGAGGTCACACCAAGGCGATTCTCGAAGCGTGTGATTCTTGTCGGGTGCTCGGGGTGGATCGCGATCCCCAGGCTCTTGCTGAGGCCCGTGAGACACTGGCCCCGTATCGCGACCGCGTTCGCTTCATTCAGACTCGGTTCGATCGCGGCCCCGAGGACATTGAAGCAAAGGTAGAGGGCCTAGACGGTGTCCTTCTCGACCTCGGTGTGTCATCCCACCAACTCGATGAAGACGGTCGCGGCTTCGCCTTCCGGCGCGGTTTGGCACTGGATATGCGAATGGACTCCACAGAGGGGCCCGATGCGACGCGTTTCTTAGCCGAGGCCGAGGAAGTCGAACTCGCCCGAGTGTTCTGGGAATACGGCGAAGAGCCGAAGTCTCGGAGGCTCGCCCGTGAGATCGTGAAGCGCCGTGCCACAGTGCCTCTCCAAACGAGTGACGATCTGGTTGCGGCACTGTCTGTAGCTCTCGGGAAGTCGCCGACGCAGAGGGACAAGGCGCGGATCTTCCAGGCCGTCCGAATCGCAGTAAACGCAGAAATGGAGTCGCTCGAGCGCGGGTTGCCCGCGTTCAGGGAGGCGTTGAAGGAGGGTGGGGTTTTGGTAGTGATCGCGTATCACTCGCTCGAGGATCGCATGGTGAAGCATGCGTTCCGTGAGTGGAGCAAGTCCTGCGTGTGCCCACCGGAACTTCCGCTGTGCATCTGCCGGGGCGTCCCTTTGGGTGAGACCCTCACCCGTAAGCCGATCTATCCCGGTGACGCTGAGATCGAGCGGAACCCACGTGCCCGAAGTGCTCGCCTGCGCGCGTGGCGGAGGGCTGCCTAATGGACCTGGGCCGATTAGCTCTCGCCTTTGTGATGCTAGTTGGGGCGCTCGGCATGGTTACGTGGCGGCACAGCCGCAGCCTCGAATCTCTGGCTGCGCTCGACGACGTCCGTCGTCAGACCTCGGTCGCGCTCGCTGAACGGGTCGAGATCGAGCGGGAGATCCAAGTGCTGGTCAGTCGGCAGCGTGTTGTTCCCGAGGCGCGTGCGCGCCTGGGCATGCACATGCCGGAACGAGAAGAACTCGTTCTCCTACAGGGCTGGGTGATCTCATGACTCTGCCTCGCGATATGCATCGTCCGCATGCGTGGCGCCGGAAGGCGCTGCTCGGATTCTGGCTCCTGGCCGCCGGCGTGATCTGCGCCCGAGCCATCCAGGTCCAGGCGGTACAGTCGGGTGAGTGGAGTGCCCTTGCTGAAGCACAACATCAGAGCGACCAGCGGGTCGTCGCCGCGCGCGGGAGCGTGCTGGATCGTGACGGGACGCCGCTGGCGGTCTCGCGTGAGCGCTTCAGCATCGCGATTGCGATGGAGCAGATCACAGATCTCGACCTCGTACGCATGAAGTTGGTCGATGTTCTCGGCCTGTCCGCGTCAAGAGTTGCTCAACTCCTGGATGGAAGCCGGGATTGGCGCCCAATACCTGGCACGTTTCCGCCCACGGTCCGTGAAGAGATGGCGGGTGTTAGGGGTGTGCACGTGACCCGTGAAATGCAGCGCTACCACCCGCACGGTGACTTGGCTCGAGGTGTGGTCGGTGTTGTCCTGGATCATGAGGGTCGCAGTGGCATCGAAAACGCATTCGAGGAATTGCTCCGTGGAACTGCCGGTCGTGAGGTCTTTGCCCACGACAACGTAGGACGCCAGATCCCCGGTGAGCGCCTGACGGTCGAGCCGCCCCGGGCGGGCGGCGAAGTCGTGCTGACCATCGATATGGATCTGCAGGAGATCGCTCGTCAGGCCTTAGAAGACGCGATCGAGAGTTCCGAGGCCCGAGGCGGCGACGTGGTTGTTACGGACCCTCACACTGGCGAGATCCTCGCCCTGGTGTCGATTCGTGACGGTCAGACCGCACGCCTGTCCGCGATCAACACTCCATACGAGCCGGGATCGACGCTCAAGCCGTTTACCGTTGCGGGCCTGTTGGACAACGGCTTGATCTCGCTCCGCGATACGATCGACGGAGAGAACGGTCACTGGCGGATCAACGGTCGTCAATTGAACGACGTGAGTCCCCGTGGACTCATGACGATCTCGGATGCGCTGCGCGTTTCGTCCAACATCGGGATCGCCAAAGCTGTCATGCCTATGGAGCCCGGCCAGCAATACGAAAACCTCCGAGACTTCGGCTTTGGTGGACTGACTGGCCTCGGGTTGGGTGAGGTCGCCGGCACGCTCCGGCGCCCGGATCGTTGGTCCGGCCAGTCTCAGGCATCGTTGGCCATCGGGTATGAAATCGGCGTGACGCCACTCCAGATGGCGATGGCGTACGGTGCGTTGGCCAATGGTGGCAAGCTGATGCAGCCGCGCCTCGTCAAAGAGGTCCGGAACGCCTCAGGCAGCGTCACGGAGACGTACCGTCCTCAAGTGATTCGCCAGGTCGTATCGCTCCGAACCGCATCGTCCGTCGCGCGGGTGCTCGAAGACGTTGTCGAGGACGGCAGCGGGACTCTCGCACAGATCGGGACTTTCCGTGTGGCGGGAAAGAGCGGCACAACGCGCCTGTACGAGCCAGGCGTTGGGTATGAAGAGGGCGCGTACTGGTCGTCGTTCGTCGGTTTCTTCCCGGTCGAAGACCCGCAGTTGGTCATTTTTGTGAAGTTGGAACGCCCACAGGGTGCCTACTACGGCGGTGCGATCGCTGCTCCGGTGACACGTGCCACCATGGAGGCCGCACTCGCATCAAGGGCAACGCCCCTCGACCGCGGCGCGCTTCTTAGTTCGGTGCAGGGCCCGGTTGTCGCTCCGATCCGTACGGTGGCCCAGTTCGCTTCACAGCCCATCGACCCGCCGTTGCCTCCGGTAGACGCAACGCCGCTGTCGATGTCCGGCTTTGATGGTGTCCCCGCGTTGGGGAACGGAGTGCCGCTTCCGGACGTTGCCGGGCTCCCCTCGAGAATCGCTGTCCGGCGCCTCCACGCGCTGGGCCTGAGAGTGTCACGCTCCGGATCGGGAGAGATCCTGAGCACCCAGCCGCTCGCGGGCACCCGGGTGATCCCGGGTGACACGATCCGGCTGCAGGTCAAGCGACGGTCTGATGATTGAGTCCCGTGGTTCAGTTGATTCGGTAGGCGATGTCCTCCGGGCGGCCGGTCTCCTACGGGAGGCACGCGGCCCGGGGGACGTCGCCGTTATGGGGGTTTGCCAGGACAGCCGTGAGGCAGAGCCGGGGGACGTTTTCTTCGCGTGGAAGGGCGTCGGCATGGACGCGCACAATTTCGTCGGTCAGGCGGCTGACAGGGGTGCCGTGGCTGCCGTGGTCGAGCGCTTTGTGGACGTCGACATGCCGCAGCTGCTCGTCGAAGACGGCCGCCGTGCGGCCGCAATCGGGGCCAGCGCAATCATGGGCTCGCCGTCCAACGACATGTTCATGGTGGGTGTGACCGGTACGAACGGGAAGAGCACCACCGCAATGCTGGTTCGTCACCTTCTCCAGCAGCGCGGGCAGGCGGCGGCGATCGGAACTCTGGGGTTGGTGGACGACTCGGGCGTTCGTCCCGGTACTGAGGCATTGACCACACCCGGACCCGTCCAAGTGGCGGTATGGCTGTGGCAGCTGGCTGATGGTGGCATGGAGGCGGTCGTGATAGAGGCCTCGTCCCACGCGTTGGAGCAGCATCGGCTCGACGGCACGCACTTCGATGTGGGCGTCTTCACCAACCTGACGCAGGACCACCTCGACTATCACAAGAACATTGCCGGCTACTTCGGGGCGAAGGCTCGCCTCGTTGAACTCGTCGCTCCCAACGGAACGCTCGTTGTGAACGGTGACGACCCTGCATGGGCAGCACTCGACACGCGTGGCCGGTCGGTGACGACCTACGCTGTGGACGCCCACGCGGATGTCCGCGCCGAGAAGGTGCGCTTGAGTGCCGATGGCTCCTCTTTCGATCTGGTTGTGAATGGAGCAACGCGTGAGGTCGCGCTCCCGCTCCTGGGTCGGTACAACGTTGAGAACGCGCTGGCGGCCGCCGCGGTCGGTGCCGAGTATGGCCTCGATATCGACCAACTCGCAGCCGGCCTCTCGACGGTGCCGCAGGTTTCTGGCCGACTCGAAGCCGTCGTCACGAGCCCGTTCTCCGTGCTGATCGATTTTGCGCACACTGCAGATGCATTGGACGGGGTGCTCGCCGCGGTCCGTCCGCTGGCCTCCGGCCGACTCATCGTCGTGTTCGGCGCTGGCGGAGACCGTGACGCCGGTAAGCGGCGCCCCATGGCCGAAGCCGTTGCTCGCTTCGCGGACGTCATCGTCCTCACCTCAGACAACCCGCGTACTGAGGACCCAGAGCGAATTCTGGATGACCTCGCAGAGGGACTCGAGAACCACGACTACTCACGTATCGTGGATCGGAGAGAAGCGATTCGTCATGCGCTTGATGCGGCTGAAAACGGTGACACCGTCGTCCTCGCGGGGAAGGGGCATGAGACGTATCAGGTGCTGGGGACGGAGAAGCGTCCGTTCGACGAGCGATTGATCGTTCATGAGTGCCTTTCGGAGCTCGGGGTCGCATGAGCTCGTTTACGTGGAGTGACGACTCAGTGCGTGAGGCGCTCGGGATGCGAGCGGACCTGGCCGATGTGAGCAGCACATTTTCGGGCGTGTCCACGGATTCGCGTGCGGTTCAACAGGGCGACCTGTATGTCGCGCTCGTCGGAGAACACTTCGACGGGCACGACTTCGTCGCCGACGCGTTCGCCAAGGGTGCACGGGGTGCCGTCGTGTCTCGGCAGGTCGTGACGGAGCCGAACCAAACACTGTATCCGGTGGACGACACGCTCGTCGCGCTTGGTGCACTCGCCTCTCGTCGCCGTGACGCGCTTGAAGTGCCTGTGGTGGCGATCACTGGGTCGTCTGGGAAGACGACGACCAAGGACCTTACGCGAGCCGCGTTGGGAAGCGCCCGTCGTGTCCACGCGACCGAAGGCAACTTCAACAACCGGATCGGCATGCCGCTCACCTTGTTGGCTACTCCGGACGAGGCCGACGTGGTCGTGCTCGAACTGGGCACGAACGAACCCGGAGAAATTCGGACGCTCGCGGCGATCGCTAGGCCCGATTTGGCCGTCGTCACGACCGTGGGCGAGAGCCACCTCGAGAAGCTCGGTTCGATGGATGGTGTGCTTCAGGAGAAGCTAGATCTCCTGCGCGCGGTCGCCGCCGGTGGGAGTTGCGTGGTTGGAGACGAGCCAACGATCCTCGCGGACCGTGCCAGGACGATCTGCTCCGACGCACGTGTCGCGGGCTGGAGCGAACGAGCCGATGACGGACTGCGCCCGGAAAGCGTCGAAGCCGATGTGTCCGGTGGATATCGCTTCCGCTGGCGTGGACAGGCCGTGACGCTCTCATTGCCGGGCCGCCACTCGGTTGCGAATGCGATGATTGCCCTCGCGATCGCTGACCTGCTTGGTGTCTCGCCTAGTGATGCGGCCCAGGGCCTAGCTACCGCCGCGCCGGGAGCCATGCGGGGTGAGGTTCGTAGCGTGGGTGATATCACCCTGATCATCGACTGCTACAACGCGAATCCACAGAGTGTCCGCGCGGCACTCGAACTACTCGAGAGCCATGCGCCGGCCACGAGCCGGGTCGCCGTTTTGGGCACCATGCTCGAGCTCGGGGATCATGCGGCAGCGCTGCACGAGGAAGTCCTGCGAGACGCGCTGGCGACGGGTGTGGACCTGATCGTTGCCACGGGGTTGTTCTCGGAAGCCGTCGACGCCGTGGGCGTCAGCGCAGACCGGGTGCTGTGTGCAGACGACTGGCGTGCCGCCTATCCGGAGCTGCGTTCACGCCTGGGCGGTGGAGAAGTCGTGCTGCTCAAGGCGTCCCGCGGCGTGGCGATGGAAGGGATCCTACCGCTCTTTGAGGACGATTTCGGCACCACGGACCTAGTCGGCGTGGTGGAGGCCTGATGTTCTATCACTTCCTGCCTGGCCTGACCGATATCCACACAGTCTTCAACATCTTCGGATACATCACGTTCCGGGCCGCTGGAGCTGTGGTCACATCGCTCCTTATGGCCTTTGTGTTCGGCCCTTGGGTCATTCGACGCCTGGAAAGGGCAGGCGTGGGCCAAGTGGTACGGGAGGTGGGCCCAGAGACACATCTGCTGAAGGCCGGTACGCCTACAATGGGCGGACTCATCATCATCTTCGCCGCGGTTGTGTCGACGCTCCTTTGGGCGGAACTCACGAATCCGTACACGGTGATCGCGCTGATCTCTCTGTTGTGGATGGGCGCGATCGGATTCTTGGACGACTACCTCAAGGTTGTGCAGGGCCAGACACGGGGCCTAATCGCCAAGTACAAGATGGTCGGCCAGTGGACCTTCGGACTCGCATTGGGGGCGTTCCTCGTCTTCAATCCGATTTCTCCGCACCCGTCCACAGCAACAGCGGTTCCGTTCTTCGCGGACCTGCAGGCCATGTTCACACCGCTGGCTTTCGTACTGTTCGCTGGATTTATCGTGTCGGGCTCGTCCAACGCAGTGAACTTGACCGACGGCCTAGATGGCCTAGCCGCAGGACTCACAGCGATTTCTGCCGTGACCTTCGGCATCTTCGCCTACATCGCCGGCCGCGTGGATACCTCGAGTTACCTCGGGTTCTTCCATCTGCCCGGCGCAGGAGAGCTGACGATCTTCGCGGTCGCGTTGGCTGGAGCGGCGATCGGGTTCCTGTGGTATAACGCCCACCCGGCGGAAGTCTTCATGGGTGACACCGGGTCGCTCGCCCTGGGCGGCGCGATCGGAGTCATGGCCATCCTTCTTAAGGCTGAGTTCCTCCTCGTGTTCGTGGGCGGCGTGTTCGTCCTCGAAACGGTGTCGGTCATCATCCAGACCGGTTGGTTCAGGTACACGCGCGCCCGGACGGGTGAAGGGCAGCGCGTCTTCAGGATGGCCCCAATCCACCACCACTTCGAGAAGCTCGGTTGGCCCGAGACGAAGGTGGTGGTCCGGTTTTGGATCCTCGGAATCCTCTTCGCGATGCTCGCTTTGAGCACCCTAAAGATACGGTGAGCGAATATGCCGCGCATATGCGATGTGGAGACCGGTAGTGAGCGGTTTGAGCGGAGCGAAAGTGGAAATCATCGGCCTCGGAGCCAGTGGCGTCGCCGCGGCTCGGTTGGCCCTCAAAAAGGAAGGAGACGTCTATGTCTCGGATTTGCGTACTAAACCCGCGGTTGCAGCTCGTGGAGCCGACCTCAGAGCAGAGGGAGCCCGCGTCGAATTGGGAAAGCACGACGTCGAACGCATGGCGCGAGCCGACCTCGTCGTGGTCAGTCCAGGAATCCCGCCGCATGCTCCGGTGCTTACAGCGCTCAGAGACCGTGGCACGCGCTGGATCTCCGAGCCCGAGTTCGCTGTTCGGTTCTTCTCGGGTTCACTGATCGCGGTTACTGGGACCAATGGAAAAACAACGACGACCCTACTCGTGGGCCACTTGCTCGAAGCGGCGGGAATCCGTGCGGCTGTGGGCGGTAACGTGGGCGGCGGACTCGCCCCTGCGGCGTCGGAACTTGCCCTCCTTCCGGTATCCCCGGAATGGTACGTGCTCGAAATGAGTTCTTTCCAACTCGCGGATGTGGACACGTTCCGACCGGATATCGGCGTGATCACGAACCTCTCGCCAGATCACTTGGATCGGTACGAGAGCTTGGAGGCTTACTACGCCGACAAGGCGAGGCTTCTCGATCAGGCGGCTCCTGACAGCAAGTGGGTGCTTCCGTGTGGTGATGGGGATGTTGCGGACCTCGTCGGAGACGCCGAGGGTCACCGATTCTACTTCGGAGGCGATGACCTCACGGACACACACGCTTACGTGTCTGAGGGTCGCTTGATGCTCCGTTTGGGTGGAAGCGACGACGCGTTGATTGGGGCCACAGACCTCCCGTTGCTCGGCACTCACAATCTGAACAATGCGCTGGCCGCGTCGCTCACGGCGTCCTTGGCGGGCGCTTCTGTGAGTGGGATTAGGTCTGGGCTGGAATCCGCTCGCTCGCTGCCGCACCGGCTCGAGCCTGTAGCGGAGCAGGGTGGCGTGTTGTGGGTCAATGATTCCAAGGCGACGAACGTCGCGGCTGCCCGTAGCGCGCTTCTTAGCTTGGACCGTCCCATCGTTCTTTTGGCCGGCGGAACAGACAAAGGTGAGGACTTCACCGGACTCGTGCCTGAGGGCGCTGACATGCGAGCGGTGATCACCTATGGGGCCGCAGGGCCGCGTATCGCTTTTGAGGTGGAGGGTTCCGACCTCGTGGAGGGCGACTTCAGGGGTGTGCTCGAGGCTGCACGCGGAGCGGCGCAGCCTGGTGACGTCATTCTGCTGTCCCCAGCCTGCTCCAGTTTCGACATGTTCGAGAGCTACGAAGACCGTGGTCGACGTTTCTCAGAATTTGCGCGGGAGAACGTATGACCGCCCGCCCCATGGACATCGCCCCGGCTCGTCCGGTGCGCCTGCCCGACTCCGGTCTGGGCAGTGGCTGGGAAGGTCGGGCGATTCTGGGGCTCACGCTTCTGCTTCTCTCACTCGGCCTCGTGACGCTCTACAGTGCATCGTCTGTGCTGGCCATGCGGCAGGGAAGTCCCGACACCTACTACGTGCTTCGCCAGGCCGCGGGCGCGGTTGGGGGTCTGGCTGCGATGATCGGCTGTGCGCTCACGCCATACAAAAGGTGGGAGCGTTGGTCCTGGCCGTTACTCTGGGTCAGCGTCGTGACGCTCGTTCTAATCATCCTGCCTGGAACTGAGGCCATTGCTCCTGAGATCAACGGGGCTCGCCGGTGGCTCCAGATTGGGATCACGATTCAGCCGTCCGACTTCGCGAAGATCTCGGTCATCGTGTGGACCGCTGCTATGGCAGTGAAGAAGGCGCCTCACTTCGATTCGTTGAGGAATGGCCTCGGCCCGTTCTTCGTCGTGTGGAGCCTGGTGCTCATCCCGATCGCGCTCGAGCCGGATCTTTCGACTGCGGTCCTGATTGGCATTCTCGGTGTGATGGTGGTCTTCGCTGCCGGCGCCCGGATCGCCCACTTCGTCTTTCTCGGTCTCTTGGTCGTACCGGTCTTCCTGAATCAACTCGCAGTTGGCTTCCGACAGGACCGTATCGATGCGTACCTGAACCCCGCCTTGGATCCTGCAGGCGCGGGCTTCCAGCTGCGCCAGTCGCTCGTGGCGCTCGGGTCCGGTGGCCTCACCGGCGTGGGCTTCGGAGAGGGGCGCCAGAAGTTCGGCTTTCTCCCGGAGGCCCATAACGACTTCATCTTTGCCATGGTCGGGGAGGAGTGGGGGCTCCTAGGTGTGGTCCTCCTGCTCTCGATCTATATGGCGATCGTCCTGGTCGGTTTCCGCATCGCGAGCCGTGCTCCTGACATGTTCGGCGAACTGCTGGCCGTTGGGTTCACGACCTTGATCGCGCTCCAAGCCGTCTTGCACATGGCGGTTGGCCTCGGGTTGGTCCCGACTACGGGCTTGGCTCTGCCCCTTCTCTCGTATGGGCGTTCCAATCTTGTGGTCACATTGGTCTCGCTCGGAATCCTGATGTCGGTCGCTCGGGCTGCACCAGGTGGAAGGGCGGCCCGTGCATGAGCGCCGTGTGGTCGTCTTCTCCGGCGGCGGGACTGGCGGGCATCTCTACCCCGCCTTGGCAATCGCTGACGCGGTTCGTGAGCAATACCCGGAAGTCGATGCGTTCTTCGTCGGTGCTACGAGGGGTATCGAATCCCGGATCCTTCCTGACCGTGGCGAGCAGCACGTGCTGCTCCCTGTGCAGGGGATCGACCGTACGCGCCCCTGGTCCAGCTGGCGGGCCGTCCCGCGTCTCCTCCGATCGCTGCAGTCCGTGGTCGAACTCTTCCACCGCCTTCGCCCGGAGGTTGTCGTGGTGACAGGCGGATATGCAGGTGCACCGGCCGGCCTCGTGGCTGGGTTGATGGGAATCCCATTGGTGCTTCAGGAACAGAACTCGGTACCCGGGATCTCCACTCGTGCGCTGAGCCGCTGGGCGGACACCATCCACATCGCGTTCCCCGAAGCCCGCGAGCTTCTTCCGCGCTCTGTACGAAACCGTGTGCTGGTGAGTGGAAATCCGGTTCGACCGGTCTCCCCACGCGCCCGGACCGACGCGCGTGATGTCTTTGATCTGCCGGCCGGTGCCTTCGTTGTTCTTGTCACCGGTGGAAGCCAAGGCTCACTCGCGCTCAACCGGATCGTCGCCGATATGATCGCGCTGCGAAGTGTCGGACCTCTCGAGGCACAGGCTGGAATCAGACTGCTCTGGTCGACGGGCACGAAACACTTCGAGGGTATTTCAGAGATGATGTCGGAGGATGACACGAGTTGGGTGACCGCAGTCCCGTACATCGAAGACATGCCGTCGGCGCTCGCTGCAGCAGATCTCGCGGTGAGCCGCTCCGGGGCGATGACGACCGCCGAGTTCCTGAATCAAGGACTGCCGGCGCTGCTCATCCCGCTCCCGTCGGCCGCTGCGAACCACCAGGCCCACAACGCTGAAGCACTGGCCGAGGCCGGTGCGGCGATTGTGATGCCTGAGCATTCAATCACGCCGGAGGCCCTTTGGGCCGAAGTTCGCAAGCTCGCCACGGACGCTGTGGCCTTAGAGGGGATGCGAGCAGCGGCAGGGTCCCGTGCCCGCCCCGAGGCGTCAGGTCAGATCGCCGCCCAGGTCGGCACGTTCATCGGCTCAGGCGGGAGGGCTTCATGACCGGCATCGAGTTGGATCTGCGTTCGCTCTCGAGCCAGGGCCCAGTTCATTTCATGGGTGTCGGTGGCTCGGGCATGTGTGCGTTGGCCGAGCTGATTGTTCGGCATGGTGGACAGGTGTCCGGCTGCGACTCCAAGGACACTCAGACGGTTCGCGACCTCGAGAGGCACGGTGTCGTGTTGTCGATCGGCCACGATGCCGAGCACCTCGGCGAAGCGGTCGCTCTGATCGTGACGGCGGCTGTTCCGGTGGACCATCCTGAACTCCTGCGCGCGCACGAGCGTGGCATTCCCGTGCTCAAGCGAGCGCAAGCACTGGGTGCGGTTGTGAACGGTGGTCACGTGGTCGCGATCGCCGGAACTCATGGCAAAACTACGACCACGGCCATGGCTACCGAGGTGATCGCAGCCGGTGGCCTGAATCCGACCGGATTCGTCGGTGGGCGCGTCGAAGGTTGGGACGGCAACCTCCGCCTCGGCTCGGATGAACTCTTCGTTGTCGAGGCGGACGAATACGATCGTTCCTTTCACACGCTGACCCCCGACGTCGCGGTTGTTACGAATCTCGAAGCCGACCACCTCGATGTGTACGGTGATCTGCGCGGGGTTCGTGAGGGCTTCCTGACGTTCCTGGCTGGCGTGAGGGGCGGTGGACGAATCGTGGCCTGTGCGGATGACCACGGCGCATCGTCTCTACTGCCCTTCGTGGGTACGGCCGGGTATTCGTACGGCACTTCTGCGGGATCGATGCTGCGCGCGACTGATGTGCGCATCACCGAAAGCCACACCTACTGCACCGTGGTCGAAGAAGGCGTGGTCATCGGGGAAATGGCATTGGTGCTGGGTGGCCTCCATAACCTGCGGAATGCTCTGGCTGCGGCTGCGGCTGCGCGGGCGTGCGGTGTGGAATGGGACGCGATTCTAGCGGCCCTCAAAGCATTCCGAGGCGTCGGTCGTCGCTTCGAACGGCTCGGTGAAACGCACGGTGTGATCGTGATCGACGACTACGCGCATCATCCGACGGAGATCCAGGCCACACTACGAGCGGCTCGCTCGATGTTCCCGGATCGTCGCCTCGTTGCAGCGTTCCAGCCGCATTTGTTCTCCCGGACCAGGGACTTCGCCTCCGACTTCGGTGCGGCTCTCTCCGCGGCCGATGTCACCTGGGTGACCGACATCTTCCCGGCACGGGAGCTGCCTATTCCAGGAATCACGGGACACACGATCGTGGAGGCGGTCGAGGCCTTCGGTCAGAACCAAGTGCACTACGTCGAGGCACTCGCGGATCTCCCTGAAGCGCTGGCAGACGATCTGGATGAGGGCGACGTCCTGGTCACGATCGGCGCTGGATCGATTGAAAGTGTGGGTGCACGTGTTCTCGAACTTTTTGGAGCCCGTGTCCATGCGTAGAGAAGTGAAGATTCTGGCCGTGACCGGCATGCTCGGGACCGGCCTAGCGTGGGGTGACCGTGTCCCCGTCGCTCTGCGCACCATGGAGACTTTTCGTGTAACCGATGTCGAGATGGTCGGATTGCACTACCTCTCACGCGAGGCCGCTATCGAAGTGATGGGGATCACTGCCGAGACCTCGGTGTGGGGAGATACCGACGCGTGGGCTGAGTCGCTCCGCGAGCATCCGCTCGTGAAGGGAGTGGTCGTAGCGCGACGAATTCCGAATGGCTTACTGGTTCAGGTTACGGAACGCGTGCCGGTTGCACTGATCGCGACACCGCTGCTGGAGCCGGTCGACGTGGATGGGATCAGGCTCCCAATCGACCCCAGTGATTACCGGCTCGATCTGCCACTGGTGGAGACGACCCAACAGCCAGCGCACGGCTCGCTACTCCTCCCGGAAGACCTTCGCACGATCGTGGCCGAAGTCGGGCGACTCATGACCGTGGACACCGCGTTCCTTCACATGGTGTCCGAGGTCCGGCCCGGAGAACGCGAGTCTTTGGTGGCCCGATGGGCTGACCCCGAAGTGGACTTTCTGCTGGGGTACGGCCTTCCACAGGCTCGGCTCCGTGAGGGACTCATCGCGCTGGCGGACGCCATCGCTCGTGCTCCGGGCGAGATGCCCATTGAGATCGACTTGAGATTCGCGGACCAGGTTGTGGTCCGGAACACTGCTGGGAACTGACAACTATGCGCTCAAACCTCATTTGTGGCCTCGACATCGGGACGACCAAGACGTGTGCGGTCATCGGCGAGATCGTTGGCGATCCTCGTCGGCCCGGTCTGACCATCCTCGGGGTCGGCCAAGCCCGTACAGGCGGTCTCCGCGGCGACAGGGTCACGAACATCGAAGAGATGACCGAGTCGGTGCGGAAGTGCATCCAGGAAGCCGAACTGATGGCCGGTGCTTCGGTAGATCGTGTTTATGCCGGTATTGGTGGGGACCACATTCGAGCCACGAACTCCATGGGTGTCGTGGCCGTGCCCGAAGAAGACGTCACGCTGGACGATGTGAAGCGCTGCCACATCGTGGCCCGGGCGGTAGCGCTCCCGCCCGACCGCGAAATGTTACACGCGATCCCTCAGGAGTACCTGGTAGACCACCAGCGAGGTATCAAGGACCCACTCGGTATGGCAGGGGTGCGGCTCGAGGCCGAGGTCTTCCTCGTGACGGCGGCGATTACCGCGTCCGCCAACATCCGCAAAGCTGTGAATCGGGCAGGGTACCGCGTTCAGGAGCTAGTACTGGAGCCTCTCGCAGGTGCCAGAGCGGTTCTAACAGAAGACGAAAAAGAAGTCGGCGTCGCCATGGTCGAGATCGGTGCTTCGACCACTGACGTTGCGGCTTACTATGAAGGCAAGGTCCAGCACGTCGCGATTCTGCCCTTCGGTGGGAACACGTTGACGCAAGACTTGGTCCGCGGACTCTCAGTCCCGTATGCAGAGGCACAGAAGGCCAAAGAGCACTATGGGACTGCGTTCGCTCAGTTGGTCGATCCTCGGGAGACCGTCGAAATGCCCGGACCTTCACCGGGACAGATGCGGGCCGTGGCCCGCGAGCTCATCGCACACATCGTCGAGCAGAGGCTGGACGAAATGTTCGGGCTCGTCCAAGGAGAACTCCAGGACAACGACCTACTCGACAAGCTGGGGGCCGGAGTGGTGCTCACGGGTGGCACAGTCGCCATGCCAGGCATCATGGAGTTGGCCCAACAGATTTTTGCCTCTCCGGTACGCCTCGGCGTGCCGGGTGAGGGGCTTGCAGGACTCGCCGACTCCGTCGCGCGTCCGCGCTTCTCGGTTGCGGCTGGGCTCGCACTCTGGGGAGCTGACCGATTTGCCGAAACCGGCCGTGGTGCCTCGACTGTTACGTCGGGGATGTTCACCAAGCTCGGCACTTGGCTCAAGGAGTTTTTCTAGTGGGTGCCGCTAGGGCCGGCACCCGTCACGCTTTTTTATTCCAACACTCCGCTAGGGAGGAGACATGATGATCTTCGAGTTTGAGGACACACCGAGCCAGAACGCCAAGATGAAGGTGATCGGGGTCGGCGGCGCAGGCGGGAATGCCGTAAACCGCATGATCGACGAGGACCTGGAGGGCGTCGAGTTCATTTCCATGAACACTGACGGCCAGGCGCTCAAAGCCTCACGTGCGCAGGTAACTCTGCAAATCGGGAAGAAGCTCACCCGTGGTTTGGGTGCAGGTGCGCGGCCGGAAGTCGGTCGGCAGGCGCTCGCCGAGAGTGAAGAGGACGTGCGTCGAGCGCTGGATGGCGCGGACCTCGTGTTCGTGACCGCCGGAATGGGTGGTGGTACGGGAACCGGTGCCGCTCCGATGGTCGCGGAGATCGCGCGGGACATGGGAGCGCTCACGATCGGAGTCGTGACGAAGCCGTTTTCGTTCGAGGGCCGGAAGCGTGAGCGCCAGGCGAACCAAGGCTTAGCCGAGCTCCGCCGCTGCGTCGACACCATGATCGTCGTTCCGAACGATCGTCTCATGGCCGTCGTCCCCAAGGGCACCTCGTTCCGCAATGCGCTCAAGAAGGCGGATGAAGTCCTGTTGAACGCAACGCAGGGCATCAGTGACCTGATCCGCGTGACCGGTGAGATCAACGTCGACTTCGCTGACGTGCGCACGATCATGTCGTCCAGAGGCCCAGCGCTCATGGGTTCTGGCTTCGGTGAGGGCGACAACCGCGCCCAAGAGGCCGCTCAGGAAGCCATATCCTCGCCGCTACTCGACGACGTGTCGATTACGGGGGCACGAGGAGTTCTCATCAACATCACTGGAGGCCTGGATCTCGCGATTGACGAGGTCACGCTGATTTCCTCCATTATCCAGGAAGAAGCGGGTGACGAGGCCGAGATCATCTTTGGCGCTGTGCACGACCCGGAACTCGAAGGCAAGATCCGCGTGACGGTGATTGCCACGGGCTTCGATTCTGCGGTAGACGAGAAGATCATTCCGGGCAACTTCCGGGGTACTCGTCCGCAGTCACAGGCAGCCGCCGCTCCGGTTCAGAATCCGGTGCTCGAAATGCCGCAGTTCCAGGAGCAGAAGCGGGTTGCAGTGGGTGGCGGTCGTGATGAGGAAGTTCTTCCGCTGAGCAGATTTCCAGAGCGGACCGTGTCTCGCGATCAGCTCGTTGAGCTGGACATTCCGACGTTCATCCGTCGCCAAATGGACTGACCGGATTCCCTAGCCCGGTTATGTTCTGAGGCGATGGACCGCCCGGCGGAGACGTCCGCCGGGCGGTTGTAGCGTCTTTATTTGATGAAGTCGGAAGCGCAGAGCAGGGGATAACTGATTCAGTGAGCATCCGTCACGCGACATTGAAGCGTCTCGTGATCGCGGCGATCGCCGTGGTCACGTCGTCGTGTACGGTAGATAGTGCCCCTGATGTGGGCATGATCGATCCGGTTTATGCCGAGCCTGCCGAGGACATCAGGATCTTGGCGTTGGGCCGTGGCCAAACCATCGGACAACTGCTGGACGGCGCTGTCTCTTACAACGAACAAGCGTCGCTCCTTCTGGCCTTCCGGGAGCATGCGAGCCCTAGACGCATGCGCCCTGGGACGGAGATCACACTCCGATACCGTCCTGAGGACGAGTGGCTGAGAGGCGTTGACGTCCAGATCAACCGAGATGAGTCGGTACGCCTGACCCGAGACGAGGTTGGCTGGTCGTCAGGTCTCATCACCACACCCGTGTATGTAGATACAGTGTTCGCGTCGGGCTCGATCGAGACCGTCTTGTGGACCGCCGTTGTTGGTAATCCGGCGCTGGCCAGTATGCCTGCGGGTGACAGGAATCGACTCATCGACCATTTGGACCGTGTCTTCCAGTGGCAGATCGACTTCTCGAGTCAGATCAGGGTCGGCGACACATACCGATTCGCGTTTGAGCGAGAGGTGCGGCCGGACGGGTCCATGCGGGCGGGGCGCCTGCTGTCGGCTGAACTGGTGAACAGTGGTGAACCCTACTACGCGGTGTGGTTCGACCCCAACGGAGACGGAGACGGGTCGTACTTCGATCTCGAGGGTAACTCGGTGCGACGTGCCTTTCTGTTGAAGCCGCTCTCGTACCGTCGTATCTCGGGTCGTTTCAGCAGCTCGCGGTTGCACCCGATTCTGAAGACTTGGCGGGCCCATCGCGGGATCGACTACGCCGCCGACGCGGGTACGCCGATTATGGCCACTTCTGACGGCGTCGTTGTGCACCGGGGACCCAAGGGCTCCTTCGGAAACACGGTTGAGATCCGTCATCCCAATGGGTTTATCACCCGATACGCACATCTGAGTAATTTCCGATCTGGAGTGAGCCTCGGTACACGGGTCCACCAGACGGATATCATCGGGTACGTAGGTATGACAGGCAGTGCGACCGGGAATCATCTCCACTACGAGATGCTTCGCGGCGGACAGCAGATGGACCCCTTGTCGGTGGATCTACCCGCGGGGGATCCGGTGCCGTCTGAAGACAGAGTGCTCTGGCTTGGCCATATGGCGACGCGGGTGGCCCTTCTCGAGTCGATTCCCGGAGCGGGGCCGGTCCGTACAGCGTCGGCCGACTCCGAGGATCCCTCGGATGACGACCACGGGGGAGCATCGCCGTTCCGACAGTGATTCAGGTTCTCTCTTTCCTCGCGCTCGCGGTTGTCGTGGCGGGCTACGCCTTTTGGGTCTATAGCCGGGCCGAGCTCCCCGTTCGCGGCAGCCGGTGGATGGCGACTGTGCGTGCCTCAGTATTGGTCCTCATTCTTGCCCTGCTTTTTGACCCCCGTCTTCCCGGCACGAATCAGCCCGGGCTTTCCCCCCATTGGGTCGTGCTGGATGCCTCGCTGAGCATGTCTGCCGGCCCACAGGGCCGAACCCCGTGGGACCTGGCTCAGGTCAGAGCGCAGCAGCTGGTAGACGATGGATGGACGCTCGTTTCACTTGGCGGTGCCGCGGACCCGACCGGAGCCGGCCCGTCTGGTTCCGAGACGCGCTTGGCGCCGGTGCTCGAACGTGCGGCCGAATCGGGAGCCCGGGATGTGATCGTGCTATCCGATCTGAGGATCGAGGACGTGCCGAGCGTACGCGCGGCCCTAGAATCCCTGCCGCTGCAGGTAGAGTTCGAAGCCATGGGCGACGCGATCTCCAACGTCGGCGTATCCTCCTTCGACGTCCCGGATGCGCCGCGTCCCGGGGAAGAGGTTGTGGCCGACGTCGAGGTGCACGGCCACGGAAACGACAGCGTGACGGTTGATGTCTTCGCCAACGGAGCGCAGGTCGGATCGGAGCGCGTGATCTTGCCGGCCCCAGGGCTTCGCCGAACGGTCCCGGTTGGGATCACAGTGCCGGGAGAAGGAGGGCGCGTTCGCTACAGTGCGCGTGTGAGCGCCAGCACGGACGACTTCCAATCCGATGACGAAGCGATCGCATACGCATCTGTTGGATACGAAGAGGACGCCCTCGTCCTGGTCTCGCTCTCGCCCAACTGGGAGCCACGGTTTTTGTTGCCGGTGCTGGAGGATGTCACGGGTCTTCCTACGCTTGGTTATCTCCGCGTGGGTCCCGATCGCTTCTTGCCGCTCGGCCGAGCGTTGGAGCGCGCCGCGCCCGTAGACTCGTCTGTAGTTGCACAGGCCGTTCGCGACGCTGAGTTGGTGGTCGTGCACGGGCTCGGAGGCTCGGAGGACCCTTGGGTGACTTCGCTGGCGCAGCGTCCGGGGCGCACCGTGATTATTCCGAACGACGCCATCGCAGCTGAACTCGTAGGCGTAAGTGCTGCTGCACCAAGGTCGGGCGAGTGGTATGCGTCAGGAGATGTACCCTCGTCGCCGCTGTCCGGTGAGTTGGCGGGAGCTTCGCTCTTGGGGCTGCCCCCCCTGAGCGACGTAATAGTCCCAGACGTTCGCTCGCGTATCAGTGCACCTTTGGAGTTGCAGTTTCGCGGGACAGGTGCTCCGGAAGCTGCCCTCCATTTGATGGACCGAGTGGACGGCCGCCGCGTTGTGATGCTCGCGTCGGGCTTTTGGCGGTGGGCCATGCGTGAGGGTGATGGACATGATGCCTATCGGCGCCTTTGGTCTGGTGTCGCGGGCTGGCTTCTGGAAGATGACGACGTCGCGCCGCCGGAACCGCGTCCGACAGCCTGGGTCTTCAACAGAGGAGACGCGGTCCGCTTCAGCGTTCCAGGGGATACCGTCGCGTACCGGGTGGTCGTGCCGGAGGCGCGTGTGGACACCGTCCTTACGGGCGGAATGACCGTGTTTGGTGAGTTTCCGCCGGGCGAGTACTCCTACCGGGTGGATGACAGCGCCGGAGACGTAGTCAGCCAGGGGCGTTTCGACGTGTCGGCTGCTACGGCGGAACTGGTGCCTCCTCCTGCGACCTTCGATTCTGTTGCAGTCATGGCCGCTTCTGCGGCACCTGGTGATGTGGGCCGTCCGTTGCGGACGTTCGCCTGGCCGTATCTGCTGATCCTGATCCTCCTGTGCGGAGAATGGGTCTTTAGGCGACGGAGTGGGCTGAGGTGACCCGGCTCTTTAAGAAGAAGCTCGAGCGCAAGAAGGGCATCTGGAAGCGCGTCGTGGATTTAGCCCTCACAGATGTGCGGGTGGCAGCGGGTGGAATCGACAACGACTCCCTTGAGAGTTTGGAAGAGCGGCTCATTGCGGCCGATTTTGGTGTTCCGGCGACGCTGCGGCTCGTCGACCGCGCGGAAGAAGCCCTCCGTCGAGGGAAGGCACGTGGCTCCTCGGGCGTGAACGCCACGCTTCGCGAAGAGATCGCGGCCATTGTGGACGGCGGTGAAGACGCCCACCTAAGAGCGGCGGAGAGCGGCCCTACGGTCTACCTCATGGTCGGGGTGAACGGAGTCGGCAAGACGACCTCGGTGGCCAAGCTGGCCAACCATCTGGTGCGAGACGGCCGCTCGGTCATGGTTGCTGCAGCGGATACCTTCCGCGCCGGTGCCGTCGAACAATTGGCTATGTGGGCTGAGCGCATTGGAGCAGACTTCCTGAGGGGTCAGCACGGTGGCGACCCCGCGGCAGTTGTTTACGATGCCCTGGAAGCGGCCGAAGCTCGCGGAACGGACGTTCTCTTGATCGACACGGCGGGCCGGCTCCACACGAATCAGGGGTTGATGAAGGAGCTCGAGAAGATCGACCGCGTCGTGCGCCGTCGGATCGAAGGTGCGCCGCACGAGACACTCATGGTGCTCGACGCGACCGTTGGGCAAAACGCGGTGCGGCAGCTCGAGGCGTTCAGAAAATGCGTGGATGTGAGTGGGATCGTGCTTGCGAAGATGGATTCGTCCGCTCGCGGAGGGATCGTGGTCGCTCTGAAGCAGGAGTTCGGAGTACCGGTCAAGCTCGTGGGGACCGGAGAAGCGTTGGAGGATCTGCACAGCTTCGATCCGGATGCCTTCGTGGAGGGAGTTTTCGGCACATGACCCGGGCGTGAGTTACTCACAGCTCGATCGGCCTGCCCAGTTCTTGAAGGGCGTAGGGCCCAAGCGTACGGATGCGCTGGCCCGGATGGGCATCGGGACGGCCCGAGATCTCTTGTACCACGTGCCGAGGCGCTACGACGACGCTTCGACGGTCACACCGATCGGACAGCTCGAGGTGGGCGCTGATGCCACGGCTGTGGGGCGCGTGCGCTCCAAAGGTGTGATTCCCACGCGAAAAGGGCTCCGTATCTTCCAGGTCGTGCTCGAGGATGCTTCCGGCATGCTCACGATTGCGTGGCCCGGTCAGCCGTGGTTAGAGCGCAAGATCAAGGAAGGGGACGTACTCCTTGTCAGTGGCCCCGTGCGGTTTTTTCACGGAAAGCAGCTGCAGCCGCGTGAATACACGCTCCTGGCTCGGGCGGGGGAGGACCCCTCGGACGAGGGGAAGATCTTCGCCAGTTACCCTGCCAGCGAAGAGGTTCCACAGTGGGTTCTCCGCCGCATCTTCGAGGCCAATCTCGATGAGCTCTTGGGGTTTGCTGACGAGGACGAATATATGGACCCGGCGGAACGGGCCGCCTCGGGCTATCTAAGCCTCGAAGAGGCGCTTACCGCGCTCCACCGGCCGACCCGACTGAGCGATGCTGAGGCGGGGCGGCGCAGACTCGCCTACGATGAGTTGTTCATGCTCCAAATCGTTCAGGCACAGGCGCGGCGGAAGGCTGCGGAGGAATCTCCGGGCATTACCCACGTCCGTACGAACATTCTCATTCGCCCCCTGCACGACACGCTGCCCTTTGCCCTCACAGAAGCCCAGGCTGCGGTTCTCCGTGAGATCACGGACGACATGTGTTCGCCCCGCCGCATGAGCCGACTGCTCCAGGGTGACGTCGGTTCTGGAAAGACAGTGGTGGCGCTCTTCGCGATGCTGCTCGCGGTGGAGGGAGGATTCCAGGCGGCGCTTATGGCACCCACGGAGATCCTTGCCGAGCAGCATGCCAGAAAACTCGGAGAGATGTTGGCGCCGCTCGGGCTCGAGACAGTGCTTCTGGCGGGCAGTCTATCGGGGGCAAAGCGGAGGAGTGCCATAGAGGCGATTCAGGCTGGAGCGTCTATCGTCATCGGGACGCACGCTTTGATTCAAGACAGCGTGTCGTTCAAGAACCTCGGCCTCGTTGTCGTTGACGAACAGCATCGGTTCGGCGTTCGGCAGCGCATGGCGCTTAGTGAACAAGAAGGGCCGCGCCCGGACACGTTGGTCATGTCGGCGACGCCGATCCCTCGTTCGCTCGCAATGGCTCTCTATGGTGACGTCGATTTGAGTGTCTTGGACGAGTTGCCCCCGGGAAGGCTGCCCGTGAAGACCGCACTCCGGATGCCGGATCGCCGAGACGGCGTGTACTCCTTCATCGACGCTCAATTGGCAGAGGGCCGTCAGGCCTACATCGTTTACCCGCTGGTGACGGAGTCCGAGAAAGTGGATCTCCTCTCCGCGACGGAAGAGTTCGAACGCCTCAGCACCGAGGTGTTCCCCGGGCGGCGCCTGGGGCTCCTTCACGGCCAGCTGAAGTCTGCCGAAAAGGACCGCGTCATGCGTGCGTTTTTGGCAGGTGAGTTGGACCTCCTTGTATCCACGACGGTGATCGAGGTTGGCATCGACGTGGGAAACGCCACGGTAATGGTGATCGAACACGCTGAGCGGTTCGGCCTTTCCCAACTCCATCAGCTGCGCGGACGTGTCGGTCGCGGTGCCGATGAGAGCCACTGCATTTTGATCGCGGAACCGGGTGAAGGATCCATGGAGCGGCTCAAGATCTTCCGGGACACGAGTGACGGTTTTGAAGTGGCGCGGGCGGATCTCCGCATTCGGGGCCAGGGTGACCTCTTCGGAGCCCAACAGCACGGCCGGGACCCGGTACTCCTCTTCGCGGACCTACTCACGGACGAAGAGCTCCTGGTTCACGCACAACGCGATGCCCGTGCGCTTATCGAGTCGGATGCGGACTTGTCGAACCCTGATCATGCCAAGCTCAGGTCGCTGGTCGAGGCCCGGTACCGAGATCGCATCGAGATGTTTGGCGTCGGCTAGGCGGCCGCACGTACATGCCTCCGGAGGCCAAGCTTGTGCCTACATCTAGACGCCTGACGCCATCGGGTGTTTTCTTCTCGGGCGATGGTCCGCGCCGGAAGTCCTCCGGCCCAATCAGATGAGTTCGAACGAATCCATGGTCGATATCAAGCGGCTCGGCGCTCACGTCGGGGAAAGTGTCACGGTACGAGGCTGGGTCGAGGCGACCCGGGGGCACGGAAAAGTGGCGTTCATCGTCCTTAGAGACGGTACGGGGACACTTCAGGGTGTGGTCGTGAAGAGTGTGGTGAACGAGTCCGAGTGGGAGTTATACGGCTCTCTTAGCCAAGAGTGTGTCGTCGCCCTTACGGGGGAGGTCAAGGAAGATGCGCGCGCTCCGGGAGGGTACGAGCTAGGCATCTCCTCTATCGAGTTGATCTCGCCGTCGGATGAGTACCCGATCCAGCCTAAGGAACACGGCGTCGATTTTTTGCTCGACAACCGGCACCTGTGGCTTCGATCTTCCATGCAACGTGCGGGCCTCAAGGTTCGATCGGAGATCTCGCAGGCGGTACACGACTACTTTTACAAGAACGACTTCGTCCGAATCGACACCCCGATCCTCACCGGTGCCATCGGTGAACACGCAGGATCGCTCTTCGAGACGGACTACTTCGGAGAGAACGCCTACCTTGCACAGACCGGCCAGCTCTACGTCGAGGCTGCTTGCCCGGCGTTCCAGAAGGTTTACTGCTTCGGGCCCACATTCCGTGCGGAGAAGTCCAAGACGCGTCGGCACCTCACCGAGTTCTGGATGATCGAGCCCGAAGTCGCGTTCAACGATTCGGACGACAACATGCGCCTCCAGGAGGACTTCATCTCCTACCTGGTCGAACGCGCGCTTGAGAACTGTTCGGAAGAACTCAAGGTGCTGGAGCGGGACACGAGCAAGCTCGAACACATCAAGCCGTCCTTCCCGCGTGTGAGCTACACGGAGGCCGTGGAGATTCTCAAGGCCAAGGGCTCGGACATCGAATGGGGTGCGGACCTCGGAGCGGGGGATGAGGCCACGATCATGGAGGACTATGACCTGCCCGTCTTCGTGTACAACTACCCGAAGTCGGCGAAGGCCTTCTACATGAAGGAGAACCCGGACGACCCCCGCACGGTTCTGTGCGACGATCTGCTCGCTCCCGAGGGATACGGAGAGATCATTGGTGGGTCGCAACGCGAGGACGATCTGGATCGACTCACGGCCCGCATTCATGAGGAAGGGCTGCCTGAGGAAGCGTATAAGTGGTACCTCGACCTTCGGCGGTTCGGCTCGTTCCCTCATTCAGGCTTCGGCCTGGGGCTAGAGCGGACAGTCGGATGGATCACCGGTCGTCACCACATTCGGGAGATGATCCCGTTCCCGCGCCTCACGAACCGTTTGTACCCATAGCGTAGGAAGCCAGCCCGTGCCCCGCGCTGTACTCGACATGATGGACCGTCGCCCCATATGGGCGATGCCCGCTTGGGTGCCTGACGAAATTCGAGACGCACTACCGAGCGGGTGGGATCTCGTCGTCAACGACGAAGAGACGGATGGTTCGGGGGACGGAGCGGCACGAGTAGCACCCAGGGTGTTGGACGCTGTCGCTGAAGCAGAGGTCTACTTCGGGTACGGGATACCTGCCCAGCTCGTGGATGCCGCGCCCCGGCTCGCGTGGGTGCATTCAGGAGCGGCCGGCGTGGGAAGCTCACTGACGCCGTCGTTGATTGATCGAGACATCGTCTTTACGAACTCGGCCGGGATTCACGCCGATCCGATGGCGGAGACGGTATTGGGGATGCTCCTCTTCTTCGGGAGGGGGCTCCACTTGGCGGTACAGAACCAACGTGCCTCGCAGTGGAATACAGAGCCGTATTACGAGGCCGGGGCCCCACTCAGCGAACTCGGAGCCTCAACCGTTGGCATCGTCGGCTATGGCGGTGTCGGTAAAGGAGTCGCTCGTCGGGTGGCTAGCCTCGGAGCGAAGGTCATCGCCCTGAAGCGGACCGAGCCCAAGCCAAGTGACAAGAAATTAGCGAGCATGGCCGGCGGGGCGCTCGATGCCGACGTGGAGTTGGTGCATGGAGAAGCTGGCCTGGCCTATCTCCTCTCGCGGAGCGACGCGGTCGTGCTGACGGTCCCGGAAACGGATCAGACCAGGGGAATGATCGACGGGGGGGCGTTTTCGCGAATGAAGGCGGGAGCTGTGTTGATCAACGTCGCGCGGGGGAAGGTCGTGGACGAAGATGCATTGAGCAGGGCGCTCCAAAGCGGACATCTCCGAGGGGCTGGGCTCGATGTGTTTTCGAAGGAGCCGCTGGTGGCCGGGAGTCCGCTCTGGGGATTGCCGAACGTACTGGTCACACCGCACGTGTCCGCGGTGACTCGAGGATTCTGGAGGCGGGAGGCGGACCTCATGCTCCATAATTTGCGGTGTTATTTGAATGGTGCCGAACCGTCTCAGTGGCGCTGCGTGGTCGACCAGGACGCAGGCTACTAGTCGGTTCGGCTCGCCTCTCGTGCCTTCAGTTCGTCCCAGAGCCCGTCCAACACGGGAAGCCCCGCGGTCGGGACGTCGATCCCGCGTTCTCGAGCCAGCCGTTCCAGTGCCTCGAAGCGACCCTTGAACTTCTCATTCGCAGATGCAAGCGCCGTGGTGGGATGACGACCTACGAGCCGTGACAGGTTGACGACTGCGAAGAGGAGATCACCGATCTCTTCCTCGATCAGAGCGTCATCATCGGCTTCGATCGCCCCGCGAACCTCGAGCAGCTCTTCTTTGACTTTAGCGTAGGGTCCCTCGAAGTCGTCCCAGTCGAAGCCGACAGAGGCGACGCGTTCTTGAATGCGAAAGGATTTGGTGAGCGGGTCGAGTCCCTTAGCCAGCCCATTGAGCGCGCCATCCGTACTGCCTCGTTCTTCGGCCTTGAGAGCTTCCCAGCTGAGCTTTTCGCCGTTGCCGAAGAGGTGAGGATGCCGGCGAATCATCTTCTCTTCGAGGTGCCCGTAAACGGTGTTCGAGTCCAAGTCGCCCTTCTCCTCTGCGACGACGATCTGGAAAGCGAGGTTGAGGAGAAGGTCTCCGAGTTCACCGGCGAGTTCGTCGGGCGAGCCCTCGCGGATCGCATCGACGACTTCATGCGTCTCCTCCAGCAGGTGCGGGATGAGCGACTCAGCCGTTTGTTCGGCGTCCCATGGACAGTTCTTGCGAAGGAACTCCACGAGTCGTAAGGCTCGATCCAGCGTGCCTGGACCCGCGAAATGATGGGTATCTGCCACTGTGTCAGTCTCTGGTTCGCTCATGCCTCGCTCCGCCTCGCTTCTTCAATAGCCACAAGGTTTCTGGCATCTTTGTTCCGCCATGTCAACGCACCTTCGAGATAGAGCCTGGATGGAAGTTCAGGCCGATGCGCTAATCCGTAATGCCCAGGCTGTGCGAGCCTCGGCCGGGGATGGCGCACGCCTGATACCCATGGTCAAGGCGGACGCCTATGGGTTGGGCGTCGATGGCGCCGTACGAGCGCTCGAAACGCTTGATCCGTGGGGTTTCGGCGTGGCTACCGCCGCCGAAGGCGTCGCCCTTCGTCGGTCCGGAGTTGAGTTGCCAATCGTGGTCGTGAGTCCGTTGCCGCCTTCGGCTGTGGATTCGGCGGTACGGGCCGGGCTTCAGATAAGTGTTTCGAACGCGGAAGGGCTGGCAGCAGTAGAGGCAGCGGCGTGCCGTGCGGGACGTGAGGTCGCCGTACACGTGGAAGTCGACACCGGGATGGGGCGAGCCGGATTTGACTGGCGACAGGTCTCGGAATGGGCGCCGCTGGTCGCGGCGGCAGCAGACGGCTGCGTCGTTTGGGCCGGCTGTTATACCCACCTCCACTCGGCAGACGAGGGGCCCGAGACCGTTCGTGACCAGTGGGGCCGCCTAAGGGAGACCCTCAATGCCATGGTCGTCCCTGACGGAGTCATGATTCACGTATTGAATTCGGCTGGAGCGATGCGCTTGCCGGAGTATGCCTGCGCTGCGGTGCGGCCCGGGATCTTCCTTTATGGGGGTCGCATCGGGGCAGGTCAGCCGGAGCCTGAGACGGTTGCGTCGGTCTGTGCTCGGATCGTGCACATCCGCACTGCCGAGGCCGGGGATACGGTAGGTTACGGTGCCACCTATGCGGCGGAGGCGCGGCAGCAATGGGCTACGGTGAGCATCGGGTACGGCGACGGGTTGCCCAGGGGACTCGGAAACACGGGTGATGCGCTGGTGGCTGGACGATGCGTGCCGATCATTGGGCGGATCTCCATGGACGTGACGGTGGTAAACATCACGGGTATTGCAGGTGTCTCCGTCGGAGATGTGGCGACATTCATTGGATCGGACGGAGACGAGAGAATCACAGTCGACGAAGTGGCAGAGCACGTGAACTCGATCAGTTACGAAGTACTGACCGGATTCACCCCTCGACTCCCCCGTATTTGGGTGGACCACGGTGAATGACGATCGGCTGGTCGCTGAGGCACGGGCGGTGATGGGGAACGCTTACGCTCCGTATTCGGAGTTCCATGTTGGGGCTGCATTGCTTGGTCAAGACGGTTCCGTTTATGTGGCGTGCAACGTCGAGAACGGGTCGTACGGTCTCACTGTATGTGCAGAGCGTGCCGCGGTAGGAAATGCGGTGGCGGCGGGTGTGCGTAATTATGTCGCTGTAGCGATCGTTACAGATGGGGATGGACCCGTGGGGCCGTGTGGAGCCTGCCGGCAAGTGCTAGCGGAGTTCGCTCCGACCATGCGCGTGATATCCGAAGCAGGTGGTAGACGTAGAGAATGGACCTTGGACGAGCTTCTGCCCGAGCCCTTTGATGGGCTCCTGGGTCGACCTGGTGGGATAGAGGATTGATCAGAAAAACTATAGATAGATCGCGCCTTGCCGCGTTCTTCAGCCTCACGGTCGTGTTTGCGGTGGCGTGTGCAGAAGAGACGCCCACGTCGTTGGACCCGGATCTTCTTCCGCCGGAGCCGATCACTGTGGAACTCCACTTCCCTTGGGAGGAGTTCGCCTCGAATCTGGCAGTCTTCGGTGGCTACGGCGCTCCGGCTGAACTCGGAACCGGTGTGCTCGCGAACGTCTTCGCTGGCACGCTGAATGCGCGGACGGTAGTCCGATATGGTGCGTACCCGACTGAGGTGTCTGTCCGGGACACGCTAGGGACCACGCGTCCTGACAACAACCTCACGTTCATCGGCGGCCGAATCGTGGCATACTTCGACACGATCGCCAGCACGAACGACGGACCGGTTACGCTCGCGCTCGGGGGACTCCAGCAGGAGTGGGACGTCGGAACCGTGACGTGGGAGAGTGCGGTAGACACGATCAACGACGACCGAGCCTGGAGTGAACCGGGTGCCGGTCCCGTCCTCGATTGGGGCACCGCCATTTGGGATCCCGCAGAAGGGGACTCCGTCACGTTCCTCATCGATTCGGCCATCGTGGCGAGCATGGCGGACACGAGTGACACTGGTCGAGGCGTTCGCCTCGAGGTTCTCTCCGAGGGCGTCCGACTCCAGGTGCTACGCACCTCCCTTCAGTTGAACACCCGCCCGAGCCTCAATCCTGATTCGACCTTCTACCTGTTTACGCCCCAGAAAGAGATCAGCTTTGTCTACGATCCGATCCCGGATCCTCCGCCCGACGGCATCCGGATTGGTGGAGCCCCGGCATGGAGGACGATCCTGGATATCGCCATGCCGAAGTTGATCCACGGTCCTCCTGAGCTGTGCGCCTCGGTCGGCTGTCCCGTCAGCCTCGACGCCGGGGAAGTTAATTTTGTGGCCATCGTTCTGACGAGCCGGACAACCGAAACCGCGTTTCAACCGACGGACACGATCGGCCTTGATGTGAGGCCGGTCCTCCTCAGGGCATCGCTTCCCAAAGCTCCGTTGGGCAACTCGCTCTTGGGGACGCTGGGGAAACGGGTCAGCCCTGCGGCGTTCGGTGACGCCGCAGGCGAGGAGGTCGAGGTGCCGATCACGCTCTACGCGCAGGACCTCGTCCGTGGTGTGGACGCCGATGGTGATACGCCACCGATCAGTCTCGCACTAATGTCGGTGTTCGAGCCGGTGTCGATCTCGTTCGCGTCGTTCTACGGACCCGGCAGTGGCTTGGCGCCGTATCTGAAGTTGGTGATCACGGTCGCTCGACCGGTGGAGCTCCCATGATGAAGCGTGCAATTCTGGCAGCGGTGATGTTGTTCGTCGCGTCTCCGCTGGCTGCTCAGTCGATCTTCAACGCCGCAGGACTTGGGCTCCCGTCGGAGCCTGTCGATGGAAAGTCGCGAGCACTGGGGTCATTGGGAGTCGGGCTGTGGGGTGCGTCTCTTCAGCCAGGCGACCCCGCATCGGCTGGGATGCTTGTCGCGCCCAGCGCGATCATGGTGGCCCAACCGTCTTGGGTGGAATTCGACCGAAACGCGGGTGAGACCGGCTCTTCCCAAGGAAACCGGTTTCCGCTGATCGGCATCGGATATCCAGTTTTCAGCGGTATGTTCACCCTAACGTTCAGCTCCTTTCTGGATCAGCGCTTTGAGAGCGAACGGGAAGTGTCGTACCAACTCGAAGGCGAGTCTGGCCTGGCTACGGACGTGTTCGAACAAGACGGTGCCGTGTCCCAAGTGACCTTCGGTTATTCGAAGCAGATTCTCGAGTCAGCGGCGGTTGGGTTCAATGTCGGTCGGTATGCAGGTTCGCTGACTCGCCGCTTGAGTCGTGATTTTGGCGATGTGACTGACATCGGTTCGATTATTCCCTATCAAACGGGTGGGTTCTGGTCCTACTCCGGTGCGTCGATCACGGGCGGGTTTGTTACGGATCTTGGGGCAATCGCACGTGTCTCCGGTAGTGCTACTTGGTCTGGTGGGCTGTCGGCAAGCGCCTCCGATGACTCGGATGGCACGAACAAGGAGTTCGACCTGCCGCTCCAGTATCGGATTGGTGCGAGTGCGGTCTTGGCACCGGGCCTGAGGGTGGCCGCGAGTATGATGCGCGCGGACTGGTCCGGGATTGCGTCCGATCTCGCAGGCGCCGCTGCAGTGGGTGGTACTGGTGGCATGGGCATCGGCCTCGAACTGTCGCGAGCACGCCTCCTCGGGACTCCGGCGCCGCTTCGGTTAGGCTATCGCAAGACTGACTTGCCGTTCGCGTTCGGGACGTCCGCCGGTTCGGAGTCGATTCTGTCCACAGGCTTTGGCTTGACGCTCAACGAGACTGGCGGGATCGTGCTAGCATCGGCGGACCTCGCCCTCGAGCGGGGAACTCGGACCGATTCGTCGCTCACAGAGAAATTTTGGCGGGTGACGATCTCGCTGAATATCTCGGGCTACTAGGCCGAAGCGGGAACCTCAGTGTCCGTCTACTATCAGACGTTCGGTTGTAAGGCGAACCAGTACGATACTGAGCGCATGCGCCAAGAGGCCGAGGCGCGTGGGGCTGGAACCACGAGCGACGTGTCAGGTGCAGACGTCGTTGTGGTCAATACCTGCACCGTAACGAACCAGGCGGACGCGGACGCACGGCGATACATCCGCCGGTTGCACCGCGAGAGGCCCGGTGCGCAGATCGTTGTCGCTGGCTGCTCCGCGGCGCTCAAAGCCGATGTCTACCGTGAGATGCCTGGCGTGACCTCGGTGATCGCGGGCCATGATCCCGTCGAAGTTGCCGGTCGGGTGAGCCCCGCCACTCCGGTCCAAATCGAGCTGCGGAGCTCACTCGATCGCATCGACTCGGAACCGATCGGTGGGGAACTGTTACGCACGAGAAGAGACGCATCTCGTGGATGGTTGAAAGTCCAGGATGGGTGTGATCGGAAGTGTTCGTTCTGTGCGACCCGACTCGCGCGCGGAGAGTCTCGCTCGAGGAGCCCGGAGGGCGTAGTCGCAGAGGCGCGGCTCTTGGCACGCTCGCATCCAGAATTGGTGATCACCGGGATCCACATCGGCCACTACGGCGTCGACCTCGAACCGTCATGGTCGCTGTCTCGCTTGCTCCGACTCTTGCTCGATGAGGTGCCGGACGTGCGCTTCCGACTCGGGAGTGTGGAAGCCACGGAGGTCGATGATCTCTTGATCGACCTATTGGCCGGCGCTGGTGGACGGGTGGCGCCGCATCTCCACATGCCGCTCCAGAGCGGAGCCGACCCGGTGCTCAAACGCATGCGTCGATGGCATACGCGGGAGCAGTACCGAGTCCGTGCGCTTGAGATCGCTGAGCGCATATCGCCTTTGGGCCTCGGTGCGGATGTGATCACCGGCTTTCCGGGAGAGACCGCAGAAGATCATGAGGCCACTCGATCGCTCATCGAGGAACTGCCATTCACCTACTTGCATGTCTTTCCGTATTCACCCAGGTCGGGGACCGTGGCTGCCGAGTTGCCCAATCCTGTCGTGCAGCGGGTCTCAGGAGAACGGAGCAAGGAGCTGCGGAGTCTCGTGCACCAAAAGGGTGGCGCCTATCGCGAGACCCGCGTCGGGCAAACGGCCGAAGTGGTTGTGGAAGGCAACGGTGGAACCGCGCTCACGGGGGACTATCTCAGAGTTGGGGTCGAGGATGGGGACCGCACTCGGCCCGCTACACCGGAGCTTCGCAGGGGCACGCTTCGAGGCGATGGTGACCATCTGTATATTGCATGGCACACAGAATCATCCGTCATTTCAGTATGACTGACCCCAAGACTCCGAAGCGCGCGTACGTCGAGACGTACGGGTGTCAGATGAACATCAGCGATGGTGAGCTGATGCAAGGCGTCCTCGCAGACGGCGGCTACACCATTGTGGACAGCCCCGAGGAAGCTGACGTCGTACTCGTCAACACGTGTGCGATCCGTGAGCATGCGGAGAGACGCGTACTGGGAAGAGTCTCGCAGCTGAATGGGCTCAAGCAGGAGCGCCCCGAACTCGTCATCGGTGTCACGGGCTGTATGGCTCAACGCATGGGTCAGACCTTGCTCGAGAAGGCTCCCTATGTTGACCTCGTCATGGGACCCGACGGATATCGAGGACTGGCGGACGCCCTCTCGAAGCTGGGAGATGGGGCAGCCCAGCCCGAATCCGAACCGGAGGTTCGGCGGAAGCGGGGCCCACAGTTGGCGGTTCTCGACTTGAGTTTGGGTGAGAACTACGAGGGACTCGAACAGCGTCGAGGCGATGGCCCGACGGCTTGGGTACCGATTCAGCGCGGCTGCGACCATCGGTGCACGTTTTGCATCGTGCCCTACGTGCGCGGGCCTGAGAAGAACCGTGACCCTCTCGAAGTGCTTGCGGAGATGCGTGGGTTGGCTGAGAGCGGCGTTTCGGAGGTCACTCTTCTTGGTCAGACCGTGAACTCGTATGAGCACGGGGACTGGTCGTTTCCGAGGCTGCTGTCCGAAGTGGCCAACGTGGATGGGATCCGGCGAGTGCGTTTCACGTCGCCGCATCCCAACGATGTGACGCCGGAGCTGGTCGAGGTCATGGCAGGTGAGATCGCGGTTTGCGAGCAACTCCATCTGCCGGCTCAGTCTGGAAACAACCGCACGCTCAAGCGAATGCTCCGGCGGTATACGGTGGAGAGCTTGATCGAGAAGGTGGAATTGGTCCGCGCGGCCATCCCGGATATCGCTTTGTCGACCGATATCATCGTTGGCTTCCCGGGCGAGTCGGACGACGAGTTCCGCGATACACTCGAACTGATGAAAACGGTGCGCTTCGATGATGCCTTCACGTACAAGTACTCGCTTCGTGATGGTACGCCGGCTACGCGATTCCCGGAGGATCAGTTCATCGAGCCGGAGCTGGCCCAGGCTCGCCTCGCCGAACTCATCGAAGTCAGCCGCGCGATCCAGGCGGAAATCAACGTCAGTGAGGTAGGGCGGACCGAGAGGGTCCTGATTGAGCGGCACGGCCGAGACGAGGGCCAGATCTTGGGCCGGACTCGCCGGAACAAGGTCGTAGTATTCGACGGAGACCTCGGACGCATCGGTGAGTATGCCGACGTGACGTTGGAAGGGACCACCGGTGCCACGTTTACTGGTAGGGAAGTGAAGGCTCCGGCACTCGCGGGGACGGTGTGAGTCGGTTCTTCGGGATCGTGGGCGTTTTGTTGGTTCTCGGACTCTCCATGGGTTTCGCGTCCCTCAATGGCGGGCAGCACGTTACGCTGCGTTTGGGGGTTGCGACCTTCTACGGCGTGCCGTTGACGGTTGTCGCCTTCGGTGGACTCGTGACGGGTATGGTCATCATGCTTGCCGCCGGCATCCATTCGGACCTCAAGGTCCGCAGGGTGCTTCGAGAACGTTTGGCGGACGAAATGCGGCGCGAGCGCGACCTGTTCATGGATGAAGATCAGGAGGAACTCTTCGACGGGAGTAAGGAAGAGGCTGAAAGCACCTAGGGACTGGAGGCCTCGACCCTAAATGGGTTCGTTGCCGCCGGTCGCCAATGCGGCGCTCGCCTTTGGGGCGGGGGTCGCACTGACTCGGTTCGGCGCACTTTGGTCAATCGCGCCGCTGATTGGTTCGGTGCTCGTTTTTTTGCCCATTCACCTATCACGGCGGCCCAGCCAGTCATGGGTGTGGTTGCCTCTCCTTCTCGCCGGCTTGTTTGCCGGGTCCCGCGTCTCTGGGGAGCCGGAGTGCGTTACGGACCGGAGTGCCTTGGTCGGACGCTTCCTCGCGGACCCAGTGGGCGGTTCCGCTCCGTTTCGGGTGGAAGCTTCCAGATGTGAGGTCCGCGTCGTGCTCGGCCAGCAAAGTGCCCCCGCCGGCCATCGGATTGTGCTGGACGGCGCCTGGCAGGAAGGACGGTTCCGGCCGTGGTTCCGAGCGGCACGCGTAGAGCTGGCGGAGGACCCATCCTCGCTCCGGTGGGCGTCCGTCCGGTGGGCCGGCGTCCGCTGGCGGGCGTCATTGGTGGACCGTCTGCGCCGACAGTACGGAGACCGAGCCCCTCTCGTGTCTGCGTTGATTCTTGCGCGACGTGAAGGACTCGATCCGGACGTGCGTGATGCATTCGCGCGCGTCGGCATCGCCCACCTCTTGGCGATCTCCGGATTCCATGTGGGCGTCTTTGGCGGAATCGTCATGGCCATCTTGCGACTGGGTCGACTCTCTAGACGTAGGGCCTCTGTCTTGAGCGCCGTCGTCACCTGGGTTTATGTGGCGGTGCTCGGCTTTCCTGACGCGGCATGTCGTGCAGCGCTGATCATGGCTTCGGTGGCGGTGTCCAACGGACATGGCAGGCCGCCGGCCCGGTGGGGCGCGCTCGGCAGCGCTTTTTTTGATTCTCATTGTGCTCGATCCAACCCGATTATGGAGCCCAGGGTTTCAGCTTTCATTTGCGGGTGCCGGAGGTCTGGTGGCTTTGTCACCACTACTCACAAAGGCACTTCGTGACGCCACCGCAGGGAAGATGCCGAGACCCGTGGCAACTGCGCTTGCTGCGGGGGCGGCTGCCACGCTCGCCACTCTGCCGATCGTGTCATGGCACTTCGAGCGGATCTCGGTTGTCGGTATTCCCGTGACGCTCCTGGCGAGCCCTATCGTGAGCCTGGCGGTTCCCGGGGCACTGGTAGGGCTCTTCTTGGACATGGTGTTCGAACCGGCGGGGGACTTCATCGCAGGGGGTGTGGATCTGCTCCTAGCTGTGCTGGCCACAGGAGCGGAGGGGATCGCCCGGCTCTCTTGGGCGAGCACCTGGGTGTCTCGATCGACCGTGAACGCGCTAGCCGTGGGGGCGGCACTTGGGCAGTTGGCTGCCCGTTACAGCGGGCTGCGGCTCGGCGCGCGGCGCCTGAGGGTTGTCGCATACATGGCCGCGATCGGTCTGTTGTGGCCGGTCCTGCTGTCGTGGACAGGGCGTGGTCAGGTCCAGCTCGTGTTCATCGACGTCGGCCAAGGTGATGCCGTAGCCATCAGAACGCCCCGCGCGCGGTGGTTGCTCATCGACGCAGGACCTCCTCAACGCGGAAACGGTCAACACCCTGTCGTGAAGGAACTCCAAGCGCACGGAGTCCAGAAGCTCGAAGCGTTGGTGCTCACCCACCCAGACCTAGACCACTTCGGCGGGGCCCTCGATGTGATTGGATCCTTTCCGGTCTCAGAGATCGTCGATCCCGCGCGACCCAGTCCCAAGGCAGGCTTCATCGACGTCCTTGAAGCCAGTCGGGATCGCGGCATCCGTTGGCGGAGAGCTGCCGCAGGCCAGAGTTGGAGCATCGACGGTATTACTCTCGAGGTCTTGGCGCCCGCGGACAGCCTGATGGAGGCAGACACGGAGGCGAATGCATCTTCCGTTGTACTTTGGCTCACATGGGGTGATTTCGACGCTATTTTGACCGGGGACGCTCCAGCGGAGGTCGAGCGCTCCATCTCCTCGCGGTTTAGCAGCCGGGTTGAAGTGCTGAAGGTGGGCCATCACGGGAGCAAGACCTCTTCGGATTCACTCTTTCTTGCCCGGACCCGGCCCAAGGTGGCCGTTGTGTCTGCGGGGCGTAACAACCGTTTCGGGCATCCGGCGCCTGCGGTCTTGGGCCGACTCGAGCGCGTCGGGGCCCTCGTCTCACGAACGGACCTCGACGGAACCATTAGGGTGATCGGCAGAAGGGACGGGAGTTATTCCATTATTGGCGCCCGAGACTGACAGTAGTCCGCGGTCCGGAAGACTGCCGTGGCGTTGACCTGCTTACGCAGCGTTTCTATCCTCGGTAGCCCTCGTCACGGCTTTCTATCCAAGCCAAGCGTACAGGACCCCGCTCTCGATGCTCGAAAGTCACGTTGTCACCATCTCCCGTTTCTTGGTGGATCAGGAGCGGGACGCACCTGCCGCCACCGGGGCCTTCACGAGCCTCCTTCACGATATCGCCCTAGCAGCTAAGGTGATCGGGCGAGAAGTGAACAAGGCAGGTCTCGCAGACATTCTTGGTGATGCTGGTGGTCGCAACGTCCACGGGGAGACGGTTCAGAAGCTGGATGCGTTCGCAGACCAGGTCATGTACCGTGCCTTGGACCATACCGGCCTCGTTGCCTGCATGGCATCAGAGGAGCACGAAGAATTCATCCCGATCCCGGACAAGTTCGATGCCGGTGAGTATGTGGTGATTTTTGATCCGCTCGATGGTTCGTCGAACATCGATGTGAACGTGTCGATCGGCACAATCTTCAGTATCCATTGCAAAGTCAGTACGGGTGAGCGGGGAACACTGGACGACTGTCTCCAGCCGGGAAGCCGCCAGGTAGCCGCTGGATATGTGCTTTACGGCTCCTCGACCATGCTCGTGTATACCACCGGGGCCGGTGTCCACGGCTTCACGCTGGATCCGTCCCTGGGTGAATTCGTACTGAGCCACCCCCAAATGCGCTTCCCTGACCCGCCCCGGAAGATCTATTCGATCAACGAAGCGTATTTTGCCCGGTGGTCGCAGGGTCAGCAGCGCCTGGTGAGTCATTTGAAGACGGACGGTGGATTCGGGTCTCGTTATATCGGATCGCTTGTCGCAGACTTCCATCGGACGCTTTTACAGGGCGGGATCTTCATGTACCCCGGAGATTCCATCAATGGGGCCGGAAAGCTCCGGCTTCTCTATGAAGCGGCACCCATGGCGATGGTCGCTGAACAAGCTGGAGGCCGTGCCAGCACTGGATTTCAGGACATCATGGACGTCATCCCCGAGGCACTCCATCAGCGAGTCCCGCTCTACATCGGATCAGCGGAGTTTGTGGGTCTGGCGGAGCGACTATTGAGAGAAGGCTCAGAAATCTGAGGGTAGGTGGTTTTCCGCTTTCCCTCAGAAAGCTGATGACTCCCTAAGACGTTGCCTTGCAACGATTTAGGTTGAGTCAAAAGGTGGCATTGTTATTGCTCCAATCATTCTCGGTTCTATATGCCCACTCGGGGCAAGTCATCCATTCCTAAACGGAATTCAGGTGAAATGAAGTTTTTTAAGTATTTGACTCTCGCAGCGCTGGTGACAGTCGCTGCTTGTGAAGAAGGAGAAGCGCCGGTTATCGTCGCTCCTCCGGTCACAGGCACGGTGTCCGGCGTAGTCACGCTCGAAGGCTCGGCTGCTTCTGGTGTATCCGTGGGTCTGTCGTCTGGCGTTAGCGCGACGACGGACGGATCCGGCGCATACTCCTTCACTGGAGTTGCAGCCGGTTCGTACACGGTAACCATTAGCGGATTCGCCTCCGACGCGAGTTTTGCCGCCACAGTCATGGCCGTCACGGTTTCGTCGGCTGGTCAGGTGGCCACTGCTAACTTTAGTGGTTCGTACATTCGGACCTCGGCCATTCTTGGTTCGGTTACCGGCGGCGGCTTAGGCCTAGCCGGGGTGACCGTTTCGCTCACCGGGGGGGCTTCGCTCAACGGGCAGGCTTCGCTCAGCGCTGCGGCCACCACGACGACCGGCACCGGCGGCGACTACTCCTTCAGCGGTCTCCGCGCTGGAACCTACACGGTTGCAGTGTCCGGCTTCGACGACAGCACCTACAGCTTCGCAGCCACGTCTGAGTCGGTGACGCTGGGTGTTGGTTCTTCTGAGGTTGTGACTTTCGGTGGTTCACTGCTCACGACGGCCATGATTACGGGCCGTATGTTCCTTGACGAGAACGACAAAGACAACTCGTTCAGCACTGGTCTCGAGGACAACCTCTCGGTGGCAGGTGTTACCGTCACGATCGAGGGTGTTCTGGTAAACAACACGTCTACTGTTGTCACAGCTGCTGACGGTACCTTCTCGGTGTCGGATCTCCCTGCTGGTACCTACCGCGTGACGCTCACGATGGGTGCCCCAATTCCGGGCATGGTCACGTTTGGCGGCACCAACCCGCAGTTGATCACCCTGACGACGGGTTCGACCGGAACGGTCGACTTCCCGTTCGACATCACGACGCAGACCATCAAGGTCGGTGGTTTCCTCGGTACGGATAACGACGTCTCGACGACCCCCGGGCCGAAGCAGTCGCCGGTGGTTGGCTGGACGATCAGCCTGTATGACACCCAGGCGAACGCTGCCGCAGCTGGTGCGACAGGCCGCCTCGGGGCCGTAGCTACGGGTGCGGATGGCTACTCCACGTTCCGCTTCGCGCGGACTGCGGATGTGAGCCCGAACTCGGCTCAGAACGACCAGGTCATCTTTGCTTCAGTCGCAGGTGCGCCGTCGGTCACACACTCGATGAGTGGTGAGAGCGTCCTTGAGATCAAGTACTCGGCCAAGGATTCGATTTCCACGGCTAACGACGAGTTCGACGCTCTGTACAACTCGATCACGTTCACGGTGCACGCCGCTGAGAGCGACGCAGATACGCTGGCAAGCTGGGGCGTGATCATGCGTTCGCGGGTTGACTCGACCATCTCTGGTGCCATTGTGGGTTCGGGCGCAACGACGGATGCAAATGGTGATGCGACCTTCACCGTTACGCCGGCTACGATCATCGCCAGCGGTGACGGCGGTGACGGTGTGTTCCCGGATACGCTTTGGTTCCGGCTCCGTGATACGCAGGCGGGTGCGAATGGCCATGCGTTCACGCAGGCCCCCACGGCAAGTGGTGGCACCGCGGCAGGATCGTTCCTCAGCTACATCTGGAACGGAACTAATCCAGCTGGAGCGACCATTGCTCTCGGTACACAGCATGTGACCTACACTGATATGGACATTTCGGTGGGGATCCATCACGAGCGTGATGATTCTTCGGCGGTGCCGACGTTCACCGCTTTGGACGACCGCGGTAACGTGGACGGTACCACGCTGATGGAGCTGTTCAGCACGGCGGCGACGCCGGCTTCGGTCTCTGGGCCGACAGCTCCCGCCGCCGGTGCGCTTACCATGGCGAACATCGCGACGGGCAGCTACACGCTGCATGCAAGAGCAACCGACGGCACCAACGTGGTCGTTCTTTCGGATACGACGGTTTCGATTACGCTGGATGGATCGGATCAAGTCTACACCGACCAGACCCTCACGGGTGGTGCAGGCAACTCGACGTTTGCCATCAAGACGGCCAACAACACGGTTTCAGGTCTCGCAATGGCCGCTGACGGGGTCACCGCAGCGGCAAGCGTGATCGTTACGCTTGCCCCGACGGCCATGAACACCCAGGGCACGGCGTCCTACATGGACACCACGAGCGCAACCGGTGCCTACGCGTTCACCGGTGTGCGCGAGGGACCGTACACGGTGACGGTTGCAGACATCGCCGGTACTTGGGAGTTCTTCGATACGCTTACCACAGCTACCAATTCCGGTAACGTGAACAACGACGACGAGAGGACTGCGTCGCGTGATGTCCAGGGCTACGGTACGGCGACCCAGATTGCGAACTATCAGGCGGTTCGCATGGACACGAAGGTTCAGGGTGTGGTGGTCAACGATCGTGACGCAGATTTCAACACGATCGATCCGGACGAAGCTCTGTCCGGTGTCGCGGTCGACCTCATTAGTGACACGGATGCTGACGGTGTCATTGACACCGGCGAGTCCGTCCTTTCCAGCACCACGACGGATATTGTCGGTGCCTATGGGTTCTCGGGTCTCCGTGAGGGTGCCTTCATCGTGCGGGTAACGAGCCCGTCCAACGCCACGGTCCTCCGTGGGCTGTCGGCAACGGGTACTGTGACGAGTACGGCTGCGGTCACCACCGTTGCTGCGGTTGGTGCGGGCGCTACGCTCAACCAGTCCGGTACGCGTCAGGCCGGTAACATGTCACCTCCGGCGCAGCTGGATGAGTTCCCGCGCTGGAACTACCTGACGGGTACAGCGGCACTCGACGCAGGTAACGTCGGCGCTGGCCCGAACTCCGCGAACGGCGCGCTCACCACGGGCGATGCCAACTTCGTACACCTGTTCCAGACCGGTACGGTCAAGGGTCAAATCACGGCGGCTGGTGTCGGCGTGACGACTGGTGTTCGCGTGACGATCACACGGTGTCAGACGGCACCAGCAGCGCCGTCGCCACCGGCAGCGGGTGCTTGCACACTGAAGCATGGTGTGCCGTCGCCGCACATTCAGAACTTCGACACGGACGCGAGCGGTAACTACACGTTCAGCGGCCTGCTCGAAGGTGTGTACCAGCTCGACGTTGCTCCGGCAACGGGTGGGTACACGGTCAACGAGGGTCTCGACGGTGTCGCTGGCGGTGTCGACGTAAACGTCCTCGCGACGATCGTTGGCAACAACGACGTTGAGACGATCGCGGCTTACGAGATTAGCTAACGCTGAACTCCGGGTAGCTCACGCTACCTGAGCGAAAAGGCCCCCGTCGGACTTCGGTCCGGCGGGGGTTTTTTGCGTGAGTAGGCTTGTGTTCGCGGGTGGCTGTGTGAGCGCGGGCCCTTCTCGCAGCGTTTATTACATCTGGAGTACCACTTCATGGGTCACGTAGGCCCGACGGTACGAAGCGCCCCCGCCGCGCGCTCTGGCGAGGCCCCGCCGTAGTCGCGCCTAGCGCGACCTGTGCCCCAGAGAACCATGACGACCTTCGCCGCCATCCACCTCACGAGACGGCGATTGGCCAGGTACCCGTGGAGACAACCAGCTGACCGCGAAGCGGAGGTACCGGAAACGGGATGCCGGTTGTGCCTCCAAAGCGGGGCGGGGGGACGTGTGTGACGCTGCTCTTCGCGGGGCTCGAGGGGCTATGCCTCGGAGCGAAGTGAACGAGCAAGCAAGAGCACAGGAAGACCCCCTTGAGGCCCGGAAAGACCCCAGACAGAACGCAGCGCCCCCGCGAAGAGCAGCGTCACGCGCGTTCGCCTGCCTTCTTTAGCCCGTCAGCACCTCAACCCGCCCGTCAAAGTTCGCCAACAGCTCAGTCTTCGCGTCAGCACCCACATACGCGCTCTCAAAGCCCATCCGAGCCACCCGAAGCAGCTCAGTTTCAGTAAACCTGAGGTCATCCCGAGCGTGCTCGTACTCCTCTGTGAGCGTCACACCGCTCATCAGACGGTTGTCTGTGCCAATGCACACCGTGACGCCCTCGTCGTAGTAGTGCTTGAGGGGATGGTCCGCGTGGGTCGCGGCGACCCTGGTCTGTACGTTGGAAGTCTGACAGACCTCCAGAGCGATGCCAGCGTCCCTTACCTGGGCGAGGAGCTCTTCATCCTCCAGGAGGCGTGTGCCGTGGCCGATGCGCCCTGCACGGCCTTCGTCGACCGCTTGCCGGATCGACGATGCGCCGAAGCCCTCTCCGGCATGGATCGTAATCGGAAGGCCCGCGGCGTCCGCCGTTCTGAGGGCTTCGAGGTGGTCTCGGACTGGGTTTCCTGCCTCTGCACCAGCCACGTCGAACGCGCACACGCCCTTATCGACATGTCCGACGGCCAATTCAGCCATTTCGGTGGACACAGATGCCGGGAGGCTCCGAAGGGCGCAGACGATGACTCCAGTGCGGATGTCGTAGTCCTGTTCCGCTCGAGAGAGCCCGCGCAGCGCCGCTTCCAGGGCTTCGTAGGGCTCCAGATCACCTTCAGCGTTGAGGATCGGGCTGAAGCGCGCCTCCATGTAGGTGACGTTCTCCTTGGCGTGATCCTCGGCCAACTCGTAGGCGATGCGTTCGATCGCTTCGGCGTCCTGCATGACGGACAACGTCAGGTGGAAGCGCGCGAGGTACTCTTCGAGGTTTTCCGCGTCCGATACGACCATGTACTCGTAGAGGCTTTCCGCGGTCGGAGCAGGCATCGTGATGCCTCGTTCGGCCGCAAGGTCGAGCATCGTGTCGGTACGTAGGCTGCCGTCTAAGTGCACATGCAACTCTGCCTTCGGCAGGCGGAAAAGGAACTCGGACGATGGGCTCAATGCCCGGGGCCCTCCGAGGACACAAAGCCCTTGTCGACGTCGATCAGGGGGGCGGGGTACTCACCGGAGAAGCAAGCGGAGCAGTACGGCCCGCCGTCTGCCACCGCTTCAACCATTCCCTCCGGCGACAAATAGCCTAAGGAGTCCACGCCCAACGTCTCGGCGATCTCCGAAACCTCCATCGAAGAGGCGATCAACTCACCCTTTGTAGGCATGTCGATGCCGTAGAAGCATGGCCATTTCACAGGAGGGCTTCCGATTCGGAAGTGGACTTCCTTGGCGCCAGCTTGGCGGAGCATACGGACGAGGCTCTTGCTCGTTGTGCCGCGAACCAAGGAATCGTCCACGATGACAACTCTCTTTCCCTCTAGGACGTGCTTCACCGGGTTGTACTTCATGCGCGCACCGAAATCGCGGTCTTTTTGGGAAGGCTTGATGAAGGTCCGACCTACATAGTGGTGCCGAAGGATCCCGAGTTCGAACGGAATCCCGCTCTCTTCGGCGTAGCCAAGAGCCGCTGAATTGGCGCTGTCGGGAACGGCTACGACGGCATCGGCCTCGATGGGGTGTTCAATGGCGAGCCTCCTGCCGAAAGCGCGGCGTGCCGCATCAACGCTCTGGCCCCAAATGCGTGAGTCCGGGCGAGCGAAGTAGACGAGTTCGAAGATGCACGGTGACGGACTGACTGCCGGGGGCAGGCTTCTCAGCTGCGTGACCTTGCCGTCCTCGATCTTGATGACCTCACCCGGGGCTATGTCTCTGACGTATTCCGCGTCGAGAATGTCCAGCGCACAGGATTCGCTCGCAACGACGTGCCCGCCGTCCTTTCTACCCAGTACGAGAGGCCTGAATCCGCGCGAGTCACGCGCGGCGTAGACGGTGTCGTCGATCGAGATCACGATACTGAACGCACCTTCAAGGTGCGTCAGAGCGTCATCGACCTGTGCATCGATACTGTCGTGTCGCGATTTGGCAATCAGGTGAACCAGCATCTCCGAGTCCGAGGAGCTGCGGAATATCGCTCCGTCCTCCACCAATCGTTTTCGGAGATCGTAGTGGTTCGTCAGGTTTCCGTTGTGCGCCAACGCGATCTGGCCCCGGCCATACCGGGCGATGATCGGCTGAATGTTGTCGAGGTCACTGCCCCCCGCTGTCGAGTACCGAACGTGGCCGACCGCGGTGCGGCCGGTCAGCTTCCGCACGGACCAGGTCTTGAAGATGTCACCCACCAGCCCCTCACCCTTCAGTACGTGTGGGCCCTCGTCGTCGAAGGTCACCAAGCCGGCGGCTTCTTGCCCTCGGTGCTGGAGCGCGTACATGGCTAGAAAAGCCTGCTCCGACGCCAAGTCGATGCCGCTTATCCCGACAACGCCACACTCTTCACGAGGGCCGTCGTCGTAGGGGTCGAAAATGCAGTCGTCGTCAGGATCGACAGGCAGTTTCCGGGGAGGGTTGGACACGGATCAGGTCTCCGAGGCGGTTGGACCGTTCATGATGGCAGGAATAGCACCGAAATAGACTGAGGCGGCTTCGTCGACGCCGCACTCCACAGAGCCTTCGTGGAGGGTGATCCGGAACGCGCCGCCCTGCGGGCCGACGTTCCCGATTTTCAGGGCAGGGACATCGTGGCGTTCCGCGATCCGCAAGACTTCCCCCGTCCTACTGGGGTCACATGAAATGACTACCCGGCCCTGTGACTCTGCAAAGAGCGCGGCTACGGGAGCGAGGTCGTCCTTGATCGTCACATCAGCCCCGAATGGCGCTTCGCCGTTTCCGAGGGCGCTTTCGGCGATCGCACATGCCAAGCCCCCCTCGGAGCAGTCGTGGGCCGAAGAGAGCAGGCGGTCATGAATCAATGCAAGCACGCAGTGTTGTAGCGCGCGTTCCCCGAGCAGGTCGACTGCAGGTGGGGCGCCGGCAACGAGATCTGCGGTAACGTAGAGGTACTCAGACCCGCCCATCTCCGCCGTGTTTGCTCCGAGCAAGACGATGTCGTCGCCTTCGTTCTGGAAAGCTTGGGCTGTGATCTTGGAAACGTCCTCGATGACACCCACCATCCCAATTACGGGCGTCGGATAGATCGCGGCTCCGTCGGTCTCGTTGTAGAACGAGACGTTCCCGCCCGTTACCGGTGTTTCGAACATTTCGCAGGCGTCCGACATGCCGCCCACTGCCTCACGGAATTGGTAATAAATGTGGGGTTTGAGCGGATTGCCGAAGTTGAGGTTGTTCGTGATTGCTGTAGGCGTAGCCCCGACGCAGACGAGGTTTCTCGCTGCCTCGGCCATCGCCCCCAGAGCTCCCGTTCGTGGCTCCAAGTAGACGAAACGTCCGTTGCAGTCGGTCGTCGCTGCGACCGCGCGGTTTGTGCCTCGGATCCGGATGACTCCCGAGGCTGCTCCCGGACGCACCACCGTCGAGGTGCGGACGGTCGTGTCATACTGGTGATAGACCCACTGCTTGGACGCCACGTTCGGAGAGCCCAAGAGCATAAGGAAGCTCTTCGTGAGGTCGCCACGTGGGATCAGATGCTCGGAAAGGTCCATTTCCCGAAGCGCGATGATGTCCTCACCTTCGACGCCTTCACGCTCATAGGTTGGGCACTCCTCTGTCAGCGGTAGCGCTGGGATGTCCGCGACCGTTCTGCCGCCTTCGAGCACCCTAAAGCGTCCGTCAGACGTTACCCGGCCGATCACCTTCGCTTCCAGCTCCCACTTCTCCAAAATGCGGACGACTTCGCTCTCTTTACCCTTCTCTGCCACAACGAGCATGCGCTCCTGAGATTCGGAGAGCAGAATCTCGTAGGGAGTCATGTTCGGCTCGCGTACCGGCACCAGGGCCATGTCGATCTCGACGCCGCTTCCACCCCGTCCGGCCATCTCAGAGGCGGAGGAGGTAATGCCCGCGGCGCCCATGTCCTGAATACCGGAGATGGCTCCGCTGGCGATCAATGCGAGACTCGCTTCAAGGAGCAGCTTCTCAGTAAACGGGTCTCCCACTTGAACTCGTGGGCGTGACGACTCGTCGGAATCTTCACTGAGCTCTTCACTTGCGAACGTCGCACCGTGAATGCCGTCTCGACCGGTACGTGCGCCGACCGCCATCAGAGGATTGCCGTCTCCGGACGCCGAGGCAGTAATAAGATCTTCGTGCTTCATCAGCCCCAGGCACATGGCATTCACGATGGGATTGCCTTCGTACCCGCGGTCGAAGACGACCTCTCCACCGATGTTGGGAACGCCCATACAGTTGCCGTAGTCCCCCACACCGCTGACCACGCCGCTGAACAGGTATTTGACCCGGCCAGTGTCCAGGTCACCGAAACGGAGGGAGTCCAGGATCGCGACCGGGCGCGCGCCCATCGTGAAGATGTCGCGCAGAATTCCACCCACTCCTGTGGCCGCGCCTTGGTAGGGTTCGACTGCGGACGGGTGGTTGTGCGACTCGATCTTGAACGCGAGCGCGTATCCCTCACCCACGTCGATCACGCCGGCGTTCTCACCAGGTCCCTGGATCACCCAAGGTGCTTGAGTGGGCAGGAGACTCAGGAGCGGGCGGGAGTTTTTATACCCACAGTGCTCTGACCACATGGCACTGAATACACCGAGCTCCGTGAAGGTCGGTGTTCTGCCCATGATCCTCTTTATCTGCTCGTACTCGTCTTCGGAGAGGCCGTGATCGGCTACGAGTTCGGCAGTGATCTCGGGGTCGCCCTCGCGGGGATCGACCATGTGGTCCGTAGAGCTTTCGTCGACCGTGCTCACGGTTGGTTCTATGTCCTGATGAAGTGTTTAGTGGTGTCAGCTCACGGCGGCCGAAAGGCTCGCAACGAGTGAGGTGAAAACCCCGGTTCCGTCCGTGGAGCCCAGGAGCTCCTCCATCGCACGTTCTGGGTGAGGCATCATGCCGAGCACGTTGCCCGCGCTGTTGGTGAGACCTGCGATGTCATGCCAGGAGCCGTTTGGATTCGCTATGTCCGTCCTCGCGCCTTCAGAGGTGACATATCGAAACACGACCTGGCCTTGACCTTCGATACGCTCGAGGGTCTCGCGATCTGCTTCGTAGTTCCCTTCGCCGTGGGCGATCGGAATACGGAGGACCTGGTCCTTGGCGTATGCTGTCGTGAACGGAGTGTCCGTCCGCTCAACGCCTAAGAAGACATCCTTGCTGGCGAACTTGAGCACGTTGTTGCGCATGAGCGCACCGGGCAGAAGCCCTGCCTCGCACAGGATTTGAAAACCGTTGCAGATCCCTAAGACTGGGCCGCCTCGTTCCGCGAAGGCGACGACGTCTTCCATAATAGGACTCATGCGTGCGATTGCGCCGGCTCGCAGATAGTCGCCGTAAGAGAAGCCTCCGGGCAGCAGGACTGCGTCGTAGCCATCCAACCCCCTTTCGCGGTGCCAGATGAACTCGGGGCTAGCCTCCACTTGTTGGGCCGCTTTGTAGAGATCGTAGTCGCAGTTGGAGCCGGGAAAGGTGATGACCGCTACCCTCATGCGCCGGCGACCTTGATCTCGGTCACACCAGTCACCTCGTAGTCCTCGGTCACTGGATTCGCCAAGATCTTCCGGCACATGGCCTCAGCGGCTTCGACAGCCGCTTCCGATGACTCGGCTGCGATGTCGATGTAGATGGCCTTCCCGACGCGGACGTCGGCTACGCCGTCCCAACCGAGCGAATTGAGGGCATGGTGGATCGCCTTGCCTTGGGGGTCGAGTAATCCGGGACGGGGTTTTACTCGAACTTCTAGTCTGAACTGACTCAAGCCTGGTCCTCCAAATCGTTGTTTAGTATGGAGTTGGATCGTGATATGTCCGATGGTGCCGAGTCGAAATCTGCATATGCGAGCTCTCGAACCTCTGCACGATCGTCCATGTCGTGCTCGTCCTCATCAAGCAGCGGATCGCCACCGGGGAGCCGATCGAGCAGTCCCAGAAGGACCGATTTCACAAGTCCCCAGGAGATGTAGATGAGGAACGAACTGAAGATGACGTAGCGCGGAAACGCGAACGCGGCGAAGACCGTCGTAAGCACGAAGACCGTGGTCGTGACACCCTTCACGGTTCTTAACCCGATCTTGGGGACCTTTGCATACGGAACGTGGCTCACCATCAACACGCTCAGTAGGACCATCGAAATGCCGATGATCTGGGCCCAAGGGAGATCGAAAAGGTAGGTCTCGAAGAATGGCGTCTGGCTGAACGGGTAGTACGAGGCGAGCGCCATTCCGGCGGCTGGAGACGGCAATCCGTGGAACGACCGTTTGGCTTCGCCGCCCTGTTCGATGTTGAATCGGGCCAAGCGTACGACGACCGCGGTCACCCAGACGAAGGACAGCGTCCATGCCCACTGGGCGTCGAAGAAGAAGAGCTCGTAGGCGATCATTCCGGGGGCAACGCCGAAGGAGATGGCGTCTACGAGCGAGTCCAACTCGGCTCCGAAACGCGAGCCCGTTCTCGTTAGGCGTGCAACGCTGCCGTCGAGCATGTCGAGCGTGCCCGCAAACATGATGAACCAGCCAGCCCAGACTAGGTCTCCACGGGTGGCGGCGACGATAGCATAGAGTCCGAAAAACAGGTTTCCGAGCGTGAACGCCGACGGGAGGATGATGATCCCGCGTTGAAGGGTCTCTCTGCGCGGTGCGCGAGGCGTTCTCATGCGTCAGTGTCTACCGGGTGGCGGGCGAGCACCGTCGAACCTACCCGAACGCGGTCCCCGACGGAACTGACTACCTCCCAATCCAAGGGGATGAACAGGTCGACCCGTGAGCCGAACCGGATTATACCGATCCTGTGCCCCCGCAACACTTCGTCTCCCACGGCGTGGTCCGTCACAATACGTCTCGCGATGAGGCCTGCGATCTGTCGCACGAGTACCGGACCTGAAGGGGTCCGAATACCTAGAGACGCCTGTTCGTTGTCAGAAGATGCCTTCTCTGCCCAGGCGACGAGGTATTTGCCCGGCTTGTAGACGCGGTGCTCAACGGTTCCGCTCACAGGTGAGCGCTGGACGTGAACGTCGAAGACACTCAGAAAAATCGTTATGCGGCGGGCTTTGCCGCCCATGTAGGTAGGTTCATCTTCTTCCGTAATGCTGATGATCTTCCCGTTGCCGGGTGCGATGACGAGCCCCGGTTCAGTCGGCGTACCAGGCTCCGGGTCGCGGAAGAACCACACCGTAAAGAGTGTGAGTAGGGTCAGCGCGATGGCGAGTAGGCGAACCCAATTACCGCCTATGCCACCCCAAACAGCGACCCAGCCAGCGCCCGCCAGGAGCACCCCAATGCCTATGAATGGGTACCCTTCGCGGGCGAAACTCACTGACCTGCCTCGAAGTGCGGCGGGCGGTAGTCGGCGAGCTCGATGCCGGTCAAACGGCGGAAGACGTCCTGATAGCGGTCACTGACTGCCCGCACGACCTCATCCGGGAGGTCCGGGCCAGGAGGGTTCTTGTCCCATCCCTTGAGCGTTTCGAGCCAATCACGCACCGGTTGTTTGTCCAACGACGGCTGGCCACGCCCAACCCCGTAGCTCTCTTTGGGCCAGAAGCGGGACGAGTCAGGCGTAAGGACCTCATCAATCAGTAGGAGTTCTCCGTCCGCGTCGTGACCGAACTCGAACTTGGTGTCTGCCAGGATGATATTGCACGTCTCCGCGACGTCCCGCCCGTAGGCATAGATCTCGAATGAAAGGTCACGAAGGCGGTGTGACAGTTCCTCTCCGAGGACCTCGATGGTCTGGCCGAAGGTGATGTTCTCATCGTGTGCTCCCTTCTCGGCCTTCGTGGCGGGTGAGAAAATGGGAGGAACCAATTTTTCCGACTCTTGGAGGCCCGGGCTGAGGGGTTCGTTCGCGAGCGTACCGTGCTCGTTGTACTCCTTCCACGCCGAGCCAGTGATGTAGCCACGCACCACACACTCAACCAAAACGGGCCGGGTTCGCTTAACGAGCATTGCCCGACGTTCCCACTGGGCACGCGAGGCGGCCAGTTCCGGGTGGCGTTCGATGATCACGTCGGGATCGACCGCGATGAGATGGTGTGGTATACGATCTCCAAGTTGGTCCATCCACCAAGCCGTCACCTGAGTGAGCACTTCTCCCTTATGAGGAATTGGCTGGGGCAGGATGACGTCGAAGGCGCTGATTCGGTCACTGGCGACCATGAGCAGCGTGCGGTCATCGACTTCGTAGACGTCGCGGACCTTGCCTTGATGAATGAGGCGCAGGTCGAGCTTCGATTCGAGAACAGGGCTATCGTCAGACATGGATCTCCGGGTCGTTCAAATGGTCTGCTTCACCCCGGAGTCGTTCGAGCACCGGGCGGACGGAAGCTTCCAAGAAATGTGTCACTTGTTGAGGTGCCCGACCCACAAACCGTATGGGATCTACCAGGTCGTCGAGCTCTTTTGAAGTGAGTCCGAATGCCTCATCTGCAGCGATCCGATCAAGAAGATCGGCGTCGGCACCCTCTTCTTTCATGCGTCCCGCAGCGGCCATGGAATGCACCCGAATCTTCTCGTGCAGATTTTGGCGATCGCCACCCCGCGACACGGCGTGCATCAAGATCGTCTCCGTGGCCATGAAGGGAAGGTGCTCCGCGAGATTCCTACGGACGACCTGAGGATTCACGATGAGTCCCTTGGCCACGTTCTCCGCGAGGACGAGCGAGCCGTCCAGCGCCAAGAAGGCATCCGGCACGGAGACGCGCCGGTTGGCCGAATCGTCCAGGGTACGCTCCAACCACTGAGTGGCTGCTGTGAATGCCGGATCTTGGGAAAGGACGATCACATGTCGCGTGAGCGCGCAGATCCTCTCGGCGCGCATAGGATTCCGCTTGTAGGGCATGGCGGATGAACCGATTTGCTCCGACTCAAACGGCTCCTCGACCTCACGTAGGTGGGCGAGCAGTCGCCAATCATGACCCATCTTAGAAAGAGATGCAGCCGCACCGGCGAGCGAAGCTTGGATCGCATAGTCCACTTTTCTGGGGTAGGTCTGACCGCTCACCGGGTACGTGGCCTCAAACCCCATGCGCTGACCGACCGCCAGGTCGAGCGTGTCGACCTTGTCGTGGTCACGGCTGAACAGTTCCAGGAACGAGGCCTGAGTACCTGTCGTCCCTCTGACACCACGGAAACGAAGGCTCGAGAGCCGGTGGTCGATCTCCTCGATGTCGAGCAGCAGGTCTTGAATCCAAAGCGTGGCACGCTTGCCGACCGTAGTCGGCTGGGCCGGTTGGAAATGCGTGAAGCCCAAGGTGGCGAGGGATGCGTACTTCTCCGCGAATTGAGAAAGTGCGTCCACACAGCGCACCAGTCGTGCCCGTACGAGCTGGAGTGCCTGGCGGTGCAGGATCAGGTCAGTGTTGTCACCGATGAACGCACTGGTTGCACCCAGGTGAATAATACCTCGAGCGTCCGGAGCGTCGTCGCCGTACAGGTGGACGTGGGCCATGACGTCGTGCCGGAAGCGTTTCTCGTATTCCGCGGCCCGGTCCAGGTCGATCGTATCCAGCGTCGCCCGCATCTGAGCGAGCGCGGACTCGGAAATGTCGAGTCCGAGTTCGGCTTCGGACTCTGCGAGGGCCAGCCATAGGCGGCGCCAAGTTCCGTAGCGGTTGGCCGGCGAGAAGACCTGCTGCATCTCTCGGGACGCATAACGCTCCGAGAGTGGGTGGGTGTATCGATCAGGTGCGGTCAACGTCACCGTCTCCAGTTGAATTCGCGCACGTATTGGGCGCCATTGCGTTCGAAGTAGAGCGGGACTCGTCCGGTCCCGCGGAGTGCCTCAAAGATGTTCACCACGTCTTCCGCCGTCCTGACGGGCGTACGGAGGATCCTGAGAATAACGTCTCCGGGGGCGAGGCCGAGTGAGCGCGAGAGTTCGTCCGACACAGCGGTCACCAGAGCTCCTGCCTCGCTCGCGATCTGGCGTTCTGCCCGAACCTGCGGAGTCACCGTAATCAGCTGCAGATCCCGAAGAACGATCACCCTCTCAGCCGTCTCGGACGGGAAGGAGACCGCGTCGAGCGTAACTGGGCGCGATCGGCCTTGAACTTCGAGCACTAACGCGTCTTCAGCCCGGAGGTCGAGGAGGATTCCCTCGAAGTCCAGCGTCCCCGCCAGAGACCGGCCGTTCGCAGAAAGGAGGCGGTCACCCGGCTCAAGAGCAGCGAGATCTCCGGGCGAGCTATCCGCCACCCGCGCGATCCGTACTCCCCGTGTCCTCCCCCATGCGTCAGCTTCAACGGGTTCGACATCTAGGCCGACCCACGCGCGACGTACCTCTCCGGTCCGCACCAGGTCGTCCGCGATGCGCAGGGCTCGGTCGATGGGGATCGCAAAGCCGAGGCCCTCGCTTCCTCCACTCCGAGAAATAATGGAGGCATTGATCCCGATGACCTCGCCCGCCGCATTGACCAGGGCACCGCCCGAGTTTCCGGGATTGATGGACGCATCGGTCTGGATCATCCCAAGGTAGATTCCTTGTCCATCCGCGGACGGTGTGATGTTCCGATTCATCGCCGAGATTACGCCAGCCGTGACGGTTGGTTCAGTGTCCGCCACGTAGTTGCCCAAGGGATTGCCGATCGCGAGTGCCCATTCGCCGATCATCAGGCCCTGCACGGTACCGACTGGTGCCACGGGTAGGTCTGGCCCACTGATGCGCAGGACCGCGATATCGGCGAGAGGGTCCGTCCCAACGAGTTCCGCGTCAAAGTCGCGTCCGTCCGGCAGTGTGACGCGGATTTGATCCGCATCTTGGATCACATGATCGTTCGTCAGCACAATCCCGTCGCTCCGGACGACCACCCCGGATCCAAAGCCGGCGCTCTGCCGTGTGCCCCCTCGGGGCATGAAAAAGCTTTCGTACATGGATCGAGCCTGGACCTGGCGGGTCCGGATCACGGCGATATTGACCACCGCGGGGGCGACCCGATTCGCCGCACGCACGATCGCGGTGCGGCGGCTTTGGTCGACCTGGCCTGATGTGACCACGCTCGATTCTTGTGTGTGTGGGGCCGGCTCCGGCGAGGCCTGGCGGGCGAGGGGCTCCTCAACGATCGGACCCCCGTCCGCCTGCCGTGCCTCCGCCGCGTCTGCCGTGCACGCGCTGCTCGCCGCGAGCGCGACCAACACACATGCCTTCCAAAATGTCTTCAGCTTCCCAGTCATCCCCGCGATCGCTCCATTCACTGTCTCTTGCTAGAGATCTGCACCCAGCTTCGCCCAATCAGCCATGAATCCATCGAGCCCCTTGTCGGTGAGCGGGTGTTTGCTGAGCTGCCAAAGCACCTTCGGCGGAATCGTGCAGCAGTCGGCGCCCATCATCATCGACTCGATCACGTGGCCAGGATGGCGAATCGAAGCGACCAAAATTTGGGTCTCGAATCCGTAGTTGTCGAACACCTGACGCATCTGGTGGATCAGATCCATGCCTTCTCCTGAGATATCGTCGATGCGCCCCACGAACGGTGAGACGTAGGTCGCGCCCGCTTTGGCTGCCAGCAGCGCTTGGGAGACGGAGAAGCACAGCGTCACGTTCGTCTTGAAGCCCTCGGCGACTAGATCGCGGCAGGCTTTCAAGCCGTCTTCTGTCAGTGGGAGCTTTACGACGGCGTTCTCATGGATGGCCGCAAGCTTCCGTCCTTCCGCGACCATCGTGTCTCGGTCGAGCCCAACGACCTCGAGCGAAATCGGGCCGTCCACGATATCGCAGATCTCGCGGTAGATCTCCTTAGGATCTCGATCCCCGGCGACTTTGGCGATCAGCGACGGATTCGTAGTGATGCCGTCGATCAGGCCGGCGTCGGCGGCGCGACGGATCTCGTCGAGGTCCGCGGTATCAAGAAAGATCTTCATGCGGTGGCAGTGCTCCGTTGTGTTGAGTCAGACGTAGGGTCAGCGAGTATGACGTGCGAAGGGTACTCCACACGGGCGAGAAAGAGGCCCTCCGCCGGAGCAGGGGGTGAAGTCGTCAATGCGGAGTCACCCGCCAATAAGAGATCGATGTCCTGGACAGGCCGCCGCCCACGAGCGATGTCGACCGAGGTGCCAACGATGTAGCGCACCATGTGATGGAGATATCGGTCTGCCGTCACGTTGAATTCGACTCCGAACTCCCATGGCGTCCATGTGGCGTCCGCGATCACGCAGTCATATCCACGCTCCGGCTGCCCCGCTTTGGCGAAGGCCTCGAATGAGTGGGCGCCCACGAATCGAGCCGCCGCGGCGTTCAGAATCTCTAAATTTAGGTCTTCACCCAGTGCCCAGCATGATCCGCGATGGAACGGTGAGGCGGTGACCCGCGGGATTCCCACTCGGTACGTGTAGCTCCGAGCTACGGCATCGTAGCGAGGGTGAAAGTCAGACGAGGCGCGCTGGACCGAGTCGATCCAGATGTCGACGGGCAACGTGGCGTTCAGTGACCGAAGGAGTTGTGCCGACGTCCACTTTGAAGGCATGTCCACCGACGCCACCTGGCCCACGGCATGGACTCCCGTATCCGTACGGCCCGAACCGAGTACGGTTCGGGGCGAATCAGCGAGCCGGCTGAGCACCGCCTGGAGCTCGCCCTGAACGGTCCGCTGATCTGGCTGGAGTTGCCATCCATGGAATTCGGACCCGTCGTAGTGGAGGGTCAGCATCATTCGGATCGTTTCGGGGGCTTCCACCGCGAAAAGGTAGATCGGATCGGGGCGATGTCAAGCGATGTTCAAGTACGCAAGATTGGCCGAAAAACGGCATTGCGATTAGGATTTCACGCTCTAGCGTCAACTCAAGACGAGCGAGACATAGGATTGTCTGACCGTACGGTGGATGTGAAGCTCACAGATCTGATCGGCGCAGTGGTCGACGGCAAAGATCTCTCGGCCAAAGAGGCCGAGGGAGCGATCGATCTGTTCATGGCCGGAGCGGCCTCCGAGGTCGAGATGGCGGGTCTTCTCGTCGGGCTTCGAGCGAAGGGGTTAACCCCGGTCGAAGTCGCAGGTGGCGTGAGGGCTCTACGGAAGGCCATGGTGCCGGTTCATTCTTCCGACCCCACTGTTCTGGTTGATACGGCTGGAACAGGCGGTGGCGGGGTGACAACGTTCAACATCTCCACGGCCGCTGCGATTGTCGCGGCTGGGGCCGGAGTTCAGATCGCAAAGCACGGGAATCGGTCGTTCACGTCGAGGAGTGGGAGCGCCGATGTTCTCGAGGCGCTCGGTGTGAAGATCGACCTTTCCGCCACGCGAATGGGCGAGGTCCTTGGCGAGGCCGGGATCGTGTTCATGTTCGCACCCTTGTTGCATCCGGCCATGCGCCATGTGGGGCCCGTCCGTAGAGGTCTCGGCATCACGACCATGATGAACATTCTGGGCCCGCTTACGAATCCGGCCGGCGCGCGTCGTCAGGTCATTGGTGTGGCCGATCCCGCGTTGATCGACCTTATTGCCGCCTCTCTGCGGGAACTCGGACACACACGGGGCATGGTCGTGCACGGTGCCCCGGGTATGGATGAAATCAGCCCGTCAGGTCCGACCGAGGTGGCGCAGGTCGTGAACGGTGAGATCGTTCGATACACGGTGACCCCTGAAGAACTGGGCTTAGAGTCCGCGTCGATCGAGTCGTTGGCCGGCGGAGAACCAGCCGAAAACGCTGAGGTGATGCTGCGCGTCTTGGCCGGTGCACCGGGTGGCGCTCGCACAGCGGTGCTCGTGAACGCCGCTGCGGCCCTCTGGGTGGGGGAGGCGACGGAAACGCTTGCATCAGGCGTCGCCATGGCGGCATCTGCCGTCGATAGTGGAGCCGCTCAAGATGCGCTCAATCGACTCCGAGATGCGACGAATCGAGTCTGAACGAAGCCAGCTTTGAGAAGCGCGACTAGTACTTCCGAATGACTCCGACGACGATGCCCTGAATGCGGACGTCTCGAGCGTCTGCCATGATCGGCTCCATAGTAGGATTGGCAGGCTGAAGCCTGATCATTCCCCCCGGTTCGCGGTAGAGCTTCTTCACTGTCGCGGAATCGCCCCCGACTAACGCGACGACCATCTGCCCGTCTTCGGCCGACTCCTGAGCCTGAACCACGATGTAATCACCATCCCGGATCTGCTCCTCGATCATCGAGTTCCCTTCGACGCGCAGGACGTAGTTGTCCCTCTGCCGACGCACCATGTCCGGGGGCACTGCTAATGTCTCTGTCTCCTCGATCGCTTCGATCGGGAGACCGGCGGCCACCGCGCCCAAAAGGGGCAGTTCGATGGATGGGTGACCCTGACCGGGGTTCACCAGTTCGATGGAGCGGGACTCGTTGTAAGACTTCCTTATGTAGCCCTTGCGCTCCAGATTGGTCAGGTGCTCATGCACGGTAGCGAGCGACGAGTACCCGAAGGACTCCGCGATTTCTTCGAAGCTCGGGGCATAACCCTGATCTGCGATGAAAGAACTGATGTAGTCTAGAATTTCCTTTTGGCGCTTGGTCAGCGGCATGTCGTTCGCACTCCTCGCGTAAGACCCGAACAGGAACCGAAGTAAGGATACCCGAACGTTGCCCGAAACGCAAGTATCTGAAGCGCTTCCTGGGGTTCTGGCCTCGATCGTGGAGACCAAACACGAGGAACTCACCACACTTTTGCTGAGGAGAGAGGAACTCGAAGCCTCCCTAGCGGATGCTCCGCGCATCCGTGGCTTCGCAGAAGCTCTTTCCGTGCCGCATCACGTGTCACTGATTGCCGAGTGCAAACGCCGATCACCAGGAGCGGGGGAGATCCGACCCGATCTCGACCCTGTGTCGCTCACGCGTTCGTATGAGGACGCGGGCGCGGCTGCCCTGAGCGTTCTGACCGATCGTCAGTACTTCGGTGGATCGAACGCTGACCTCGAGACCATCCGCGAAGGGACGAGCATTCCCATTCTGCGGAAGGACTTCACTCTCGATCCGCTCCACGTGGTCGAGGCGCGCACAATCGGTGCGGATGCGGTTCTCCTCATCGTCAGAATTCTGACGGACAGCTCGCTGCGAAGCCTGTTCGACGAGGCCACGGGGCTCGGGATGGACGTTCTTGTGGAGACGCACGACGAGAGAGAGCTCGACCGCGCGATGGCCCTGGGAGCGAAGATCGTTGGAATCAACAACCGGGACTTGGCAACCTTCACCACGGACCTCCGCACGACGACTCGCCTGCTAGAACAGCTCCCTAGAGATGTCGTGGTGGTGTCGGAGAGTGGGATCAAGTCCCTAGGAGACGTTGAGCGACTCGGAGCGGAAGGGGTCGATGCGATCCTAGTTGGTGAAACACTCCTGAAAGCGGAGGATCCGTCTGAGGAAGCCGCGCGTCTGTCCCGCGTGTCACGAGTGGATCGTTAGATGTCCGGCCACCCCCCAATGGTAAAAATCTGCGGCCTTCAGAGAGCGCAAGACGCAGCCCTCGCCGACGAACTCGGCACAGATTACCTCGGCGTCATTCTTTCAGCGGGATTCAGCCGGAGCGTTTCCGGCCCCGTTGCTGCCCAGATCCTTTCGGGTACGTCCGCCCGCAGGGTGGCAGTGGTCGTTGACGAAAGCGCCGAAGATGCACTCGCGTTGGCCGAATCGATCGAAGCCGATGTCCTTCAGCTCCATGGTACAGAGTCTCCGGAGATGCTTACTGATTTGGCGGCGCGATGGAGTGGACTCATTTGGAAGGCGGTGCGTGCAGGGGCCTTGGCCGATCTCCAAGACGTAGTGTCCACACATAAAGATGTAGTGGATGGATTTCTCGTTGAAGGTTGGAAGGACGGCGTCGTTGGTGGGGGTGGGGTGCAATTGACGCTGCTCCCGGCGGAGGTGAGGCGCATGCTGCCGAACCACAATAGGTTTGTCCTAGCAGGGGGCCTGAACCCGGACAACGTGGCGGAAGCTGCCGCACGCTTTCTGCCCAACGTCGTAGATGTGTCCTCGGGTGTCGAAGTCGAGCCCGGGGCGAAAGACCCCGAGTGCCTGAGGCGTTTCTTCGACGAGGCTCGCAAGATCTCGTCCTTCGAGGAGCATCCATAGCTGTGACTTCAGAGACCCAGCCACACACTGGCCGTTTTGGCTCGTTCGGTGGCCGGTACGTGCCTGAGACTCTTAGGACGGCACTGGATGAACTCGTGGTGGCGTATGCCGAGGCTTCAACAGACGCGGCGTTCCAGGACCAGTTCCACGGATTGCTCGCGCAGTTCGTTGGTCGGCCGACGCCCCTCTACCATGCTACCCGACTCGGTGATGCCATCGGGCATCCTTCTGTTTATCTCAAGCGCGAAGACCTGAACCATACGGGCGCCCACAAGATCAACAACACGCTCGGGCAGGCTCTTCTCGCGATGCGTATGGGGAAGCGCCGGATCATCGCGGAGACGGGGGCTGGGCAGCACGGCGTGGCTACCGCGACCGCCTGTGCCCTGTTCGACCTCGACTGCGTGGTCTACATGGGGGAGGAAGACGTTGAGCGCCAGGCACTCAATGTCTACCGGATGGAGCTGCTGGGGGCTGAGGTTCGGCCGGTATCGTCCGGCACTCGCACCCTGAAAGACGCTACGAACGAGGCCATCCGGGATTGGGTGACCCATGTGGAGACGACGCACTACATCATTGGTTCGGTCGTGGGGCCCGATCCGTTCCCTCGCATGGTCCGTGATTTCCAGTCGATCATCAGCGTCGAGGCTCGGGCTCAGATTCTAAAGGCTGAAGGTCGGCTTCCGGGTGCGGTTGTCGCATGTGTGGGCGGAGGCTCGAACGCGATGGGCATATTCCACGCTTTCATCCCGGATGCTGAAGTAGAATTGGTTGGCGTGGAGGCCGCGGGATCCGGGATCGAATCTGGCCTGCACTCGGCCTCGTTGAGTGCGGGGAGGCCCGGTGTTTTGCACGGTTCCCTGAGCTATCTTCTCCAGGATTCGGACGGACAGGTGGCGCCGGCGCATTCGATTTCTGCCGGCCTCGATTACCCCGGCGTTGGGCCCGAACATTCACATCTGAAGGATTCGGGTCGGGCGCGTTACACTGCAGTCACTGATGACGAGGCTTTGGCGGCATTCCACCGATTGTCGGAATTGGAGGGGATCATACCGGCTTTGGAATCCGCCCACGCAATAGCTCACGTCCTCGCAGAGGGGGAGGCCTATCGCGACGGTGGTCCCCTCGTAGTATGCCTGTCTGGTCGTGGCGACAAAGACGTTGCACATGTCGCCCGCGTTGAGGGACGCGGGTCACTTCTCTAATGGGTCGGTCGGAGCGCGCGTTGAGCGAAGTAGCAGATGGACAGGGCGGCGTTCGGGCCACCGGAGACTGGGGGGACGACCTGCCGGTCGCCGAAGGTGTGTCTCTGACCGAGCCCAAGACGCTTGACCTCGCGGTTGCCGACCCTGCGACCGGGAAGCCCGCCCATTACATCATCAAGACGACCGATCCACAGAAGTATGGGATCCTCGTCAGCGACGACCTGATTGCGTGATCTCCGCCACATTCAACGCCAGACGGTCCGAGGGCAGGGCTGCGCTCGTGCCTTACATCACGGCGGGGTATCCCTCGAAGGACTCAACCGTAGAGGCGTTGGTATCACTCGCCGAGGCGGGGGCGGACGTGATCGAGTTGGGGATTCCGTTTTCCGATCCCCTCGCCGACGGCCCGACCATTCAGAAGTCGTCGTTCGAGTCGCTGGCCGGTGGCACCACGGTCCAGTCAGTCCTCTCAGACATAGCCATCTTCCGAGAGTCGCATGAGACGCCGGTAGTCATCTTCACGTATCTAAATCCAGTGTTCAGTTACGGCGTCGGTGCTTTTCTGTCAGCCGCGCATGAGGCAGGAGCGAACGGGCTACTGCTCACCGACCTCCCGACCGGAGCGGATCATGACCTCGAGCGGCAGATCATCGATTCGCCGATCGATCTGATTCGTCTCGTGGCGCCGACCACGCCCCCCGAGCGTGTCGCCGCAGTGGCGGAAGGAGGGTCTGGTTTTTTGTACTACATCTCCCGCACCGGTGTCACCGGTGCCCGGACAGAATTGAGCTCGTCGCTTGCCGACGAAGTAGCGGCCGTGCGCTCGGCGGTCCAGCTGCCGGTTGCCGTGGGCTTTGGAATCTCGACGCCCGACCAGGCGTCCGAAGTTGCACGATTGGCGGACGGAGTTGTGGTCGGTAGCGCTTTGGTTCGCATCCTCGGCGAGCATGGGGTGAAGGCAGGGGCGGACTTCGTAGCGGGCCTCCGAGCGGGGATGGACGACTAGCCGCCTTACGCGTCCGCTAGGCGCTCCGCGACCTCCGGGTCGGGACGTACGAATAAGGTCTTCACGCGATCTGGAAGGACGGCTCCTGAAGCGGCCCCTCTTGGCTTCCGCACATACTTTCGAAGCGTGTAGTCCACCGGAACGCTTCCGGATGTGCGGGCCTTTGAGTGGAGCGCTGCCAAGATCGCAGCCTCCTCCAGATCTCGACCGGGCGGGTTGCCTGGACCTGACCAACGCAGCACCACATGTGCGCCCGCGGTATGTCTCGCGTGCAACCAAACGTCGTTGGGTGCAGCGTGGTGGAATGTGAGGGCGTCATTGTGTTTGGCTCCGCGGCCGACTCTGATTTCGATGCCACCCGAACTCGTGTAGCGGCGGTACGGAAGCGACTCTTCTTCGCCTTTTGGAGCGCGGACGACTCTGGCCGCCGGTAACCGGGCTTCGATTTCCTCGGACATCGCCAATCCAGCGCTGGCTTTGAGGAGCAGGTCGCGAAAGTCCGAAGCGTCCGACTTGGCTGCCTCTATCATCGCGGGGAGCCGTTTCAGGGCGCGGTCCGTTTTGGCCGCCCGGTCGTAGTACGCCGCTGCGTTCTTGTGAGCCGGTGCGCCCGGATCGAGCTGCACCACGACAGGGTTTCCCTCGAAGTCTTCGATGGTGGCGCTTTCTACCCCTGTCGGGATGTCGTGATAGCGCGCCAAAAGGAGGTCTCCGACGGCTCTCAGTTTCTCGGGGTCCTCCAGTGAGTCCAACTCCGCGACGAGGGAGGTGCCTCGTCGCTCTGCGCTCTCGATCTCTTTCTCCAACCGGCGGAGAACGTGTGGGTCGACGAGCGTACTTTCAGGGCTTCCAATGCCCTCATCGCCTTCGCTGAAGTGGGTGAACGCGGCGAGTAGCGATTCGACCGGATCGTATTGGACGCCTGGGAGGGCGACCGGATATGGCTGGTCTCCCCGTTCCAGGCGGAGGAGGCAGGGAGTCAATGCGCTTCCTTCAGCCAGTTGACGCCAAAGAGCGAATCCAGGATCGGTCTCCGACGGAGACTCAGAGGGTGGGAGTAACGCCTTCACGTTGAGAGGCGAGGTCCAGGCTACGCCGGAGACCAGGGACTTCGCTCGTTCTTCGGGCGGGACGTTCCCGACCCAGGCGGCCCATTCCGTGCGGGTCACTATTATGCTGTCCGCACCGAGTCGGGCGGAAGCCGCGGGCCGCTGATAGGGCTGTCCAACCCTTAGGAGGCGTTTGCCTGTGCGGGTGTGCAGCACATGCCGCAGGATACCGGCTTCTCCCTCGGCGATGAGGCAATTCCACTGGTTCCCGAGAAGTTCGACGACAAGATCTGAAGCTTGTCGTCTTCCCCGGACTGGGATGAGCTCGAACACAATGAGGCGCTCATCTGCTGGGGCGTGAATGCGCCTAACCCGAGAGGCCAGCGGGAGAGCGTCTGCCCCCGGGTCACGGGGCTCGTGAACGCTCACGGTGCCGCGGTCTGGGTGCAGTCGCCACACCACAGTTGCTTCCCGAAAAAACAAGATCGCGTCGCGCGAATTTCCGTCGAACCGCACGGCGCGCAATCGTGCACGGGCGAGCTTGTTATTCAACTCGCGCGCGACCTCGCGCACCAAGAGCGCGTCCCAACGAATTCCCATCGGCGGAAGCTAATCGAGAGAATCCTCTGGAGGGATGAAGTCGGGGTCTCCCGGAGGACCTCCAAGCACGCGATCTTCTAAGCCGTGAACACATCTCCGCATCCCATCATGGCCGCTGCCGCCCAAGGACGACTGCCTTCCTGGACCGTCGCAGGGGAGGCCCGTCGCGCGCATATGGGTAGGGTCGCCGAATTGCTTGGCCAGTGGGCCGTGATTCTCGATCTCGGGCCCCAGAGTGTGGATCGCTGGATCGCGGTGGGCCAACTGCACGATGTGCTTCGCGAGGCGTCTCCCGTGGAACTGGCTCGAAAGGTCCCGCCCGGCGTGGCGAGTCTGCCGGCCCCACTCCTGCATGGACCCGCAGCGGCTGAGCGACTGCGGATCGAAGGTGTACTCGACGGCGAAGCCCTTTATGCGATCGCATACCACACTACAGGTCACGCGTCGCTGGGTGTCTTGGGGCGAGCCTTGTACGTGGCCGACTTTCTAGAACCTGGGCGGACCCTTGAACAGGAATGGCGAGCTAGCCTCCGGGCTCGCATGCCTCATGACCTGAAGGGTGTGACGCGGGACGTCGTGGCGGGTCGCATCAGCCACGTTGTCGGGCGCGGTGTCGACCTGCTGCCCGATACGGTCCGATTTTGGAATGCGCTGGTAGCGACCGATGAAGGGTAAGAACCGTGTGGTCATGGTTGGAGTCGTACTCGCCGTAGCGGGCGTGGGCCTCCTCCTCACACGCCCCTGGGACCGGGAACCCGTAGTCGATCCGGTCGTCGACGCGACTGGCCGCCCGTTGCCAGGTGTGCGTATTCGGGTCGAAGTCCTGAACGCGAGTGATGTCTCGGGGCTCGCGGGCGGTGCCACGAGCTATCTCCGTGACCTTGGGTTGGATGTGGTCTACTACGGCAACGCTCCCGAGGTGACGGGCAACAGCTCAAGCGTTGTGGACAGGGTGGGTGACCGGCAAATGGCTGAGGCCGTTGCCAAGGCACTCGGAATCCGTAACGTCCTCAGCGAGCCGGATCCGGAACTCTTCGTAGATGTGTCCGTAATGCTCGGTAGTGAATGGCTCGCACCCGTCGATGCCCCCGCGGTGGCTCCGGGCGCGCGTGCACGGTGGGATCCCCGGAGTTGGTTTCGATAGATGACGGTCTGCTCACAGCAGCATCGTCCGAAGAGGTGCTGAAGACGGCGATGGCGAAGAACGAGGCAGGCCCGAAAAAGGACAAGGCGGACGAGGGAGGCTCCGAGGAGTCGCTGAACGCTGCGAGTGAATGGGCCAAGTCCATCATCATCGCCGCAGTTCTCTTCATCTTTCTGAGGTCATTCCTCGTTCAGACGTTCGTGATCACGTCAGGATCGATGGAAGAGACGCTTCTAGTCGGGGACATGCTCCTGGTGAACCGAGCGGCCATCGGTTCGCACATTCCGTTGACCGGGATCCGCATTCCGGGCTATTCGAAGCCCCACCGGGGCGATGTCCTCGTATTCGACCCTCCACACGAAGAAACGATCAAGCTCGTGAAGCGATTGGTGGGCATGCCTGGGGACACGGTCCGCATGCGCGACAGGGTTCTTTATGTGAACGGTGAAGCTTCAGAGGAACCCTACCTGAAGCACTCGGATGTGAGGGACGAGAGTCATCCTTGGATGGCCTGGCAGCGTGACTACCTCGTACCCGGGATGGATGCGCGTACGTATGCTCCGACTCGCGACAACTGGGGCCCTCTGGTTATTCCCGAGGATCGCTACTTCATGCTCGGTGATAACCGGGAGACCAGCCTCGATTCCAGGTATTGGGGTCTTCTCGAGGGATGGCGCCTGGAGGGGAGGGCGGTCTTCACATACTTCTCGTACAACAAAGGGTCCTATCGACCCTTCCCGTGGTTACGCGAGGTTCGGCTTGACCGAGTCGGGCGCGGCATCAGGTAGCTCCGCGGTCCCGTGCTTCTCGATTTGAACCAGGGTGTGAGCCCTGAGCTGGCCGCACGCGGCGTCGATGTCTTGGCCGCGAGTCTCACGGACCGCGACTGAAACGCCCCGGTCTTCGAGTCCTCGCGCAAATTCGGCAATACGCTCTGGCTCGGACGCTTCCCAATCCTGATATGGGATCGGGTTGAACGGGATCAGGTTTACGAAAGCACGCACCTGAGAGGCGAGGTCCGCGAGGGCGGGCAGGAGCACCAGGTCGTCGTTTATCCCTCGGATCATCGTGTATTCGAAAGTGATCCGCTTACCTCCGGCGGCATCGAATTTTCTCAGTGCTTCGATAACCTCCGGAAGGGGATGCCGCTTCTCCAACGGGATCAGCTCGCGCCGAAGGTCGGACTGTGGTGCGTGTAGAGAGAGAGCCAACCGGAACTGCTCAGGGCGCTGCGCTAACTCGTCGATTCCAGGCACGACACCGACCGTGGAAACTGTGATGCGACGCGCGCCCACACCGTAGCCCTGGTTCAGGATCGTCAGAGAAGGGTGGACGGCCTTCCGGTTCGACAACGGCTCGCCCATCCCCATGTACACGATATTGCTGATCGGCCCGAGGCCCTTTTCTTTGGCCCAGCGACGGGAGGCTCGATACTGCGTCACGATCTCACCCGCAGTGAGTTGTCGGTCAAAGCCACCCCAACCCGTAGCGCAGAATGTGCACCCCATTGCACAGCCTGCCTGTGATGAGATGCACAGCGTCAGGCGCTTCTTTGTCGGAATGAGCACGGATTCGACCAGTTCGCCGTCCGCCAAACGCCACAGGTGTTTGACTGTCCCGTCCTTGCTGATCTCGACCCGGGCGACTTCAGGCTCCGCTACCGTGAACGACTCTGAAAGGGTATCACGCTCCGTCACAGAGAGGTCGGTCATTTCATCGATCGACCCGGCGAGCCGCTCATAGAGCCACTTCGTCACCTGACCGACCCTGTACTCGGGCTGGCCGCGCTGAGCGAAATGGTCCTCTAACGCCGAACGGAGGTCGTCTGGCGTCAATGAGAGGAGGTCAATGCGGGCTTCTGTCGTCATTCCCGGTGGGGTCGGTGGGGGCCGTTTTCTTGAATCACCTGTGGGGCGGGCTTAACTTAGCCGTCAACCGGAACCCGCTGAAGACGAGGGAGATCACCCCCGGTGACCAATCAAATGTTTGCGTGGGGACCCGCTGTTCTTTGGGCAGTGGTCCTTTTTTTGTTGAGTTCGATTCCGGGGTCGGCCATTGAAGGCATCTCGGTTAGCGATTTATTCATCCACACCTGCGTTTATTCGGTCCTGGGAGCTGCCCTCGTTTACGGACGGTGGAAGGGATCGGTCGGATGGTCCCACGGACTACTGATCGCGGCTGGGGTCTTGTACGGTGCCAGCGATGAGTGGCATCAGTCGTTCGTGCCGGGGCGATATCCCGCCGTGAGTGATTGGCTCGCTGACGCAGCGGGGATTGTGATCGGCTATATGGCGCTGTACTGGTGGATCGAGACACGCAGAACTGCAACAGAAACGACACTCTGATGGCGAACATGGAAATCGAACGGACACAGCTTCGCACGCGGATGGTAGGCGGCCTACGAGGGTCGGATGCCGATTCCAGGATGCATCTCGCAGGTTGGGTACACCGCCGTCGTGACCTCGGCGGCCTGCTCTTTGTGGATCTTCGCGACCGAAGTGGCCTCGTTCAGGTGTCGTTCGGGCCGGATTGGACGGATGCCGCTTCGCTTGAACTCGCTCATAAGATCGGACATGAGGATGTGATCCGAGTCGAAGGTGTTGTGACGACCCGCCCCCAGGGGGCCGAAAACACCGATATGGCGACGGGCGACATCGAAGTCCGCGCGAGTTCATTGCAGATCCTCTCCGATGCGCGCACGCCGGCGATCCCGGTGTATCGCAGTGCGGATGACGAGCTGCCGGCGGAAGAACTCCGACTGCAACACCGAGTCCTGGATCTGCGGCGCCCGGAGCTGCAGCAGGCGCTGGTACTGCGGCACAAGCTCATCTTGGAAACCCGGAATTACATGGATCAGCACGGCTTCATCGAAGTCGAAACCCCGATCCTGACGAAAGCGACTCCCGAAGGAGCTCGCGACTACCTGGTCCCGAGTCGTGTGCACAAAGGGGAGTTCTATGCCCTTCCGCAGAGCCCGCAGATCTACAAGCAGATCCTGATGGTTGCCGGCTTCGACAGGTACTTCCAGATCGCTCGATGCTTCCGCGATGAAGACCTTCGTGCGGATCGCCAGCCCGAATTCACGCAGATCGACGTCGAGGCCTCGTTCGTCGAACCAGAGGACATTCTGGTTTGGATTGAAGGCCTGATGGCGAGCCTCGCCAACGTAGCAGACATCCCTGCGGAACGGCCGTTCCCGAGACTCTCGTGGCACGAGTCTATGGAGCGGTACGGCTCGGATCGACCCGACCTACGGTACGAGTTGGAGATCAGTGACTGGACCGATGCGACGCGTGACGTGGAGATGGGAATCGTGCGCTCCGCCGTCGACGCGGGCGGTCGGCTCCGCGGTCTGCACCTCGTGGGTGGGGCACGCCTGTCGCGGAAACAAATCGAAGGGATTGAAGCGAAGGCGAAGGAAGCTGGCGCTCCGGGGTTGTTCTGGGCGAAGGTGAAAGACGAGGGGACTTCGGGTCCGCTCGGCAAGTTCTTAGGGCCCGCCAATGTTGAAGCCATGGGGCTCTCAGTCGGTGACTTGATCTTGGCATCTGCCGGGCAAGACTCCGTCACGTCTCCGGCGCTGTCGGCGGCCAGGGCTGCAGCTGCGGTGGCGATGGAACTGCCACTCACGACTGAGCACTCCTGGCTCTGGGTCACCGAATTCCCGGTCTTCGAAGAATTCGATGGCGTGATCGTGGCCAGCCATCACCCTTTCGTAATGCCACACGCGGACGACATTGATCGAATTGAGACGGATCCGGTCTCCGTACGAGGCACAGCGTACGACTTGGTGTATAATGGCACCGAGTTGGGATCAGGCAGTATCCGGAATCACCAGCCTGAGGTTCAGCGCAGTATTCTGAGGGCACTAGGCCTCAATGAGGCAGAGATCGACGAAAAGTTTGGCTTTCTTCTCGATGCGCTTGCTGCCGGAGCGCCGCCTCATGGAGGCATCGCGCTGGGAGTGGACCGAATCGTGCAGCGTTTTACCGGATCGGGTAGTCTGAGGGATGTAATTGCATTCCCGAAGACGACGGCGGCCCGAGCTCTTTTCGAAGGGGCTCCGACCGCACTGGGTGACTCCGAACTCGAAGAGCTCGGCCTGATCGTGAAGAGACGGGAGACAGAGGAGGGCTAGCCCTCCTAGGAGACCATTTGGCGAACGGCGACACGATTATAGCACACCGCCTTGACGCGGACGGGGTCGATCCCCTCATGCTCGCGGGGGTCAACGATCGAAACATGCAAGAACTCACGCGGCTCTTTGGCATCAGGGTCGTTATGCGCGGAGATCACTTGATTCTCTCCGGGGGCCTGAGTTCGGTGGAGCGGTCCGTGCCTGTGGTGCAGCACATGATCGAACTCTCTCGTTTGCGGGTGCCGTTCGACGTGCCGGACATCGGACGCTTCGCGGATGGAGTTGATGCGCTAGGACCCGACGGCATAGTCCACCCTGACGACCAGATCCGTATTGCCATCCCGGGATCTCGCAAAGTCATCGTACCCAAGTCGGATGGGCAGCGGAGTTACGTCCAAGCGATCACTGCGAACGACATCGTGATCGGCGTTGGCCCTGCCGGGACAGGGAAGACCTATCTAGCGGTAGCGTGCGCGGTCGAAGCGCTCTATAAGAAGAGAGTTAAGCGGATCGTCCTGGCTCGGCCGGCGGTCGAAGCCGGCGAGCACCTTGGTTTCCTCCCGGGCGATCTTCAGGAGAAAGTGGATCCATATCTTCGTCCGCTTTACGATGCGCTCGAGGACATGATGCCTCAGGAGCGTGTCCAGAAAGCACTCGAGGAACGAACGATCGAGATTGCCCCGCTGGCGTACATGCGAGGGCGTACACTGTCGGATGCTTTTGTCATTCTCGACGAAGCTCAGAATGCGACTACGGCGCAGATGAAAATGTTTCTGACGCGCCTCGGCCTGAACTCGCAGGTGGTGATAACCGGTGACAAGACGCAGATCGATCTTCCTCGGAAGGAAAACTCTGGCTTGCTCGAGGTCGAGCGGATTCTCGGCGGAATTCAGGGGATCTCGGTCGTGTATCTCGACGCTAAAGACGTGCTCCGACATCGCCTAGTGAAGGACATTATCAAGGCGTACGAGCGGGCTTCGGATGAAGGGGCCGAGGCGTGAGTCGCCGTTCCGAGAAGAAGGAGCGGACATCTGTGCTCCACCAACTCTCCGGAGCACCGGGCGGGGCGTGGGGTGACCGCATCACGCATCACGGGGCCCGAGTCTTCCTCGTGCTTGCCTTGGCTGCGCTGGTGTCGGTCTTCTTCCCGCCGATTCGCGGCACTGACGTGGCTCCGTATCAAGAGGGAAGGGTCGCTCAGGAGGACGTGATTGCGGCGATACCGTTCAGTATCCCGAAGGCGCCTGCTGAGCTCGAGGCCGAACGGCGCACTGTAATGGACGCGGTTCCGCCCACTTTTGATCTGCTTCCCGAGTCCGCTGACACCATGTCTGCCCGGCTCATGCGGTTCTTTGATCAGATCGATTCTGCAGCGGAGTCTCGAGACAGCAGCCGATTAGAGGCGGTGCTGCGCGGAGGCAGAATCGTAGCTACCGCTTCTCAGATGGCTTTCTTGATCGACGACGAAGCTCGCCTAGACCTTCGGACCGCCGCAGTGCTCGCAATGCAGATCGTGCATGACGGGGTTGTGGACGCTTCACGCATTGCGGATCTCACGGCGACCCGGGTTACGATCAGAGAGCCCCAGCAAGAAGAACGCAGTGTTCTGGTTGAGGATCTTGCGACTTCACGGGTCTTCTTGGACGAAGGGACACGCTTGTTGCCAAGCGAGACCACGCCGGAGCAGGCGGGCCTTTTCAGCATGATGCTCATCGGCCATATGCAATACAGCCTGTCGCTCAACGTGATTGCCACGGAGGGTGACCGTAGCGCTGCGGCGGGCTCGATTTCGCCGACCAAGGGTGAAGTACTCGAGAACCAAGCGATCGTCCGACAGGCGGACCCGATCGGACCGGAGGCATTAGAGCGGCTCGCGGCGTATGAGGCGGCACTCAGAGCTCAGGGAATGCGTCAAGCGGAACAGCTGGGGTGGGGCGCGCTGATCGGATCCGGCATCGTCAATGCGATGATGCTGTCGCTCTTTGGCTTGCTCTTGTTCTTCAACCGCCCTGAGGTGTATGCGAACTATCGGTGGTTGGTGCTCATCGCGGTTCTCGTCGCGACCTACTTTGGTGCCGCAGTGGCGATCGATCGCAGTGGGCTGGCTACGGAGTGGCTCCCGATCGCGTTCGTCGCGTTGCCAGTTGCAGTTCTTTGGGACTCGAGGATGTCGCTCTTCCTTGTGCTGGTTCTTGTCGCGATCACTGGAACGCTCACACCGTTCTCCGACTATGGAAGCGTGCTGGCCTTGATGGCTGCGGGTGCCGCTGCCGCGATGAGTGTGCGAGCCGTCCGGCGCCGGTCGGAGACGTGGGTGTCCATCGCGATCATCGCGGCGGCAGGAGGGGTCATGCTGGCGGCGCACGGACTCGCGACAGCGGCCGATTTCGGCGGTGTCGCCCGTGGCACCGTAGCGCTCGCTGGGAACGCGACAGTCTCTGCGCTCCTTGCGATGGGCTTTCTGTTCGTCTTCGAGTTGTTCACGGGTATCACGACGGACCAGACGCTCCTCGAATGGGCAGATCCAACGCGGCCACTGTTGCGTAGGCTCTCTCTGGAGGCGCCGGGCACATACGCTCACACGATCAATGTCGCGAACCTGAGTGAGGCGGCTGCGGCCGAAGTCGGAGCGAACGGGCTACTGAGCCGAGTGGGTGTCTACTATCACGACGTGGGCAAGATGCTGAAGCCGCACTACTTCGTGGAGAACCAGCCGGCCGGCCGGAACCCGCACGATAAGCTCAAACCGGAGACGTCTGCCGCCATCGTGAGGGAACACGTCACGGAAGGAGTGCGGCTCGCGAAAGAGGAGAAAGTCCCCGACATCGTTCTCGATTTCATTCTAGAGCACCACGGTACACAACGGATCGGCTTCTTCTACGAGAAGGCTTGCGAGGAGGCCTCCGGCGAGGTCCATGCGGAGCGTTTCTCCTACCCCGGGCCGAAGCCTCAATCCAAAGAGACAGCGATCGCGATGCTTGCCGACTCGTGTGAGTCTGCGACTCGGGCGATGCAAGAGCCGACCCCGGAGCGTATGCGCGATCTGATCAACAACGTCGTCGACGGCAAGATCGCCGACGGTCAGCTTGATGAGTCTCCGCTGACGCTCGGAGAGATCGCACGGGTCAAGGAACAGTTCGTGAAGATCCTCGCGGGTGTCATGCACCGGCGTATCGAATACCCCTCGACGAAGCACCTCACGGATGCCGAGGCTGAAAATGGGGAGAGCCCGAAGAACGGGACTGCGGAAGAGGGTGCGGACCAAGCGCCCGGTTCCGGAGCATCCGAACCCCATGCATCTGCCTAACGAATGAGGGTTCAGGTCAATACGAATGGGTTCGAAGATGCACCTTTGAAGTTGCTCCGGTGCGCTGTCGAGCGTGTGCTTCGGGGCGCGGCAGACCAGGCGGAGGTCTCTCTGACTCTCGTGTCCGACGAGGAGATCACCTCGCTGAATCGGGAATACTTAGGGAAAGATTGCCCTACCGATGTCATCGCTTTCAATCTTGGCGACGAACATGTGCCCTTAGGTGATGTCTATGTGTGCGTGAGCCAGGCAGAACGCCAAGCGGTCGAACTCAATGTCTCGGTGAAGGAGGAACTCACCCGACTTGCCATCCACGGCGCACTTCACGTGATGGGCGAAGACCATCCCGATGGGCTGGACCGATTGGAAAGCCCGATGTTTGTGCTTCAAGAGAGACTCTTGAGCGAGGTTCTCGCCGGCGGCTGTTAGTTAGCCTCATGCCCGCCTTGCGGGGTCTCCACACCTCCGGGATCTTCCAGCCTCGCGCTCTCCGTGACCGTTTCATGTCGCAGATCGGCTCACGGCGCCCCCCGATTTCGACCGACTGGCCATGAGCAACTCCGAGCATGACCTCCAGCGAAGCAAAGAACGCCTCGAGGCTCTCGTCGCCTCGGGTGATTTGTTTGCGCTAAGAGCCGTAGTCGAGGGACTGCATGCCTCGGATATTGCGGACGTCGTAGAGCTTCTCGACGAGGGTCAGCAGGTAGAATTCCTCAGTGCGTTGTCGGCTGATGTGGCCTCTGAGACACTCTCGGAGATGGAAGAAGGCGAGGAGCGCGGCGACCTCCTCGCGGCGTTTACTCCGGAGAAGGGTGCGGAGCTCCTCCACGAGCTTCCGGATGATGACGCTGCGGACCTCATCGCAGAACTCGAGCCCGACGAACAAGAAGCGATTCTCGGCGCGCTCTCAGATGAAGAAGCTTTGGAACTCCGAGATCTCCTCGAGTACGACGAGGAGACGGCTGGCGGACTCATGACCACGGAATTGGTCAAAGTGTATGGAACGCTGACTGCGGGGCAGGCGATCGATCAGGTGCGAATCCAAGGACAGGAAGTCGAGGACTTCTATACAGTCTTTGTTATCGATGCGGACGACAGGCTTCTAGGCACGCTTCGACTCGACGATCTCGTCATTGCGAATCCGGAAGAGACGTTCGCTGGGCTGGTGCAAGAACCTGTTGCGACAGCCCTCCCGGATCTCGATCAGGAAGAGGTTGGCCGACTCATATCGCGATACAACTTGGCGTCTGTTCCAGTTGTTTCGGAGGACAACAAACTCCTGGGTCGGATCACCTTCGATGATGTGATCGACGTGCTCGAAGCGGAACAGACAGAGGATATCCTTCGCCTCGCCGGGGTCACGAATGAAGACGAGCTGAGGCACACATGGACGGAGTCGGTCCGGGTCCGTCTTCCGTGGCTCATACTCAACTTGATCACCGCTTCACTCGCAGCTTCGGTGATTCTGATTTTCGAAGATGTGATCGCTCAGATGACAGTGCTCGCCTTCATCGCACCGATCATCGCTGCCATGGGCGGGAGTTCCGGGACTCAGTCACTCGCCATCACCATTCGACGGATGACGATTGCGGGACCGGATGGTGTCCAAGGGTTTGTGGGGAAGGAAGTCCTGATCGGGCTCGTCAACGGAGCCGTGCTCGGTGTGGGGCTGGCGGGCCTCGCTATGCTCATTCCCGGAGCAGATCCGCGATTGGGGTTGGTCGTCATGCTCGCGATGTGGGGCAATCAGATCGCCGCCGGCTTCGCGGGGGCGTTCATCCCAACCATGCTCGAGCGGGCAGGCGTCGATCCTTCCGTCGCCTCTTCGGTGTTTGTTCACACGCTCACCGACCTAATCGGTTTCTTCCTGCTACTGGGACTGGCGTCTAGACTCCTGTTATGAAGCGAATCTCACGCACCTTCTCTGTGCTCTTCCGACTGAGCCCGTTCGTCGTGGCGTTCCTGAGGGACCGGAGAGCGTGGATTTTGTTCGGCCGCCCGGCTTCTCGCACGGACGCGCACCACCAACTTAGAGCCGAACGCCTGACAGCCCGCTTGGCCAAGCTCGGACCTACGTTCATCAAGTTGTCTCAGCTGTTGAGCTCGCGCGCGGACATCCTGCCGGAGCCCTATCTGTCACAGGTGTCTCGGCTGCAGGACCAGGTCCCCCCAGACCCTGCTGATGAGATCCGACGAGTCATCGAATCGGAAGTCGGTGCGCCGATTGCAGAGATCTTCGAAGAATTCGAGGACGAGCCCATGGCAGCGGCCTCCCTCGGACAGGTTCACCGCGCCCGCGTGAATGGGCGGGAGGTCGTGGTGAAGGTGCTGCGACCCGGTGTGGAAGCGGCTATCGCCCTGGATCTCGATATCTCGTTCCGACTTCTGTTCTGGCTCAACATCATCTTCCCGACCCACCATGTTCGGGCGCTGACGAATGTCGTTCGGGAGTTCTCCGTGGGTGTGCGAGCGGAGATGGACTTCCGGTCCGAGGCGCAGAATGTCGCACGGTTCCATGCGGTGTTCTCGGGAGACCGGCGCGTACGTGCTCCGGAGGTCTTAGAGGACTTCACGCATCGCCGTGTCCTGGTCATGGAGTACTGTCCCGGCACGAAGGTCGACAGCCTACACGAATTGTTCCGGTCAGGCCGTCTGTCTTTCCGGGCGGTGATGGAGTCGCTCACCGGCGTATACCTCCGGATGATGATGGTGGACGGCTTCATGCACGCCGACCCTCATCCGGGGAACCTCCTGGTGCAGGACGATGGGACGATCGTGGTCCTGGATTGGGGCGCCGTCCTCGAGGTGCCCCGTTGGACGCGAGAGTCGATTCTGGGCGTTGCGCTCGCAGTGGGGCGAGAAGACATCGACGGCGTGATCAACGAGATGTATCGCTTGGGCATGATCAGCCCAGACGTCTCACGGGGTGAGATCCGTGAGGCGGCCACGGAGATCCTGCGAATTGTCCAGCGCGCGAAGACCAAAAATCGCCAGCGCATTGTACAAGAGCTCGTCGCCGAGCTCCTCGACACGTTCTATACCTGGCCGATCCAACTGCCCCAAGAGCTCGTCTACTTCTTCCGCACGGGCGCCCTCATTGAGGGCTTGGCCTTACACTACGACTCGAATTTCGACGGCCTGACCTTTATTCAGGGTGTGATTCGGGAGAATCAGGTCGAGCTTCTGAAGTCGGCGGGTCAACAGCCGGCACAGATTGCGAAGAATTTTGTGGACGAGGCTCAATCGGCGATCCGGTCCGTGAGGGACTTGGTGATGCGCGCGGAGAAGGAAGAGCTCCGAGTGCGAATCCATCCCCGGGACGTTCAAGCCGCTGAGCGAGTGGTTCACCTCCAGGCCCGCCGCCTGTTGTTGAGCATATTCGCGAGTGCCACAGCAGTAATCACGTCGATTTTGTTTATCGCCCTGCGCAGTTGGTGGCTGCTTGGGCTCGGACTCTTCGCGGCTCTCACCATGTTCGTCGTAGTTCTCTTCATTCCTACTCACCTGTTGGAAAACCCGCTTCGCCATGCGCGGGGGGTCCGGCCGGACAATCGGAAATAGAGATGAGGCTCTGTCTATGACTTTTCACCAAGATCTTCTGAAACGGTTCAGAGCCGGGAACATCCCAGCTTTGGCCCGCGCGATTTCGATCGTCGAAGACGAGCGGGCCGGCTTTCAAGAGCTGCTGCACGAGGCTCTTCAGGAGGGTCCGTCCGTTCGAAGGATCGGATTCACGGGGCCTCCCGGGGCCGGCAAATCGAGTCTGGTCGCGGCAGCGGCGAAGACGTTCCTGGGTCAGGGAGAGCGAATCGGTGTGGTCGCGGTAGACCCCACATCTCCCTATTCGGGGGGGGCGCTCCTTGGAGATCGGATCCGGATGAACGATCTCGCGACGGATCCGGGGATCTTCATTCGCTCGATGGCCACGCGCGGGTCGCTGGGTGGCCTCGCGACCACGACAAAGGAAGTTCTCGACTTGGTAGACGTGTTCGGCTTCGATCTCCTCCTCGTCGAGACGGTCGGCGTGGGCCAAACTGAGCTAGAGATCACCGCGGCGGCGGATACGGTCGTGGTGGTCCTAGTGCCCGAATCTGGCGACGCCATTCAGGCCATGAAGGCCGGCCTGATGGAAATCGCCGACATCTTCGTGGTGAACAAATCGGACCGTCCCGGTGCGGATCGCCTGGTCAAGGACTTGCGCCAAGCTCTCCACCTGAAAGCGGGCAATGCCATGAAGGACATGCCGGCCCACCATGGGGTGGATCTGGCCCGTATCGCGAAAGAGGAGCGGACGACCGACGCTCCTCCCATACAAGAGGGGGGGTGGCAGATTCCCGTCTTGTCCACCGTAGCGCTCACCGGTGAAGGCGTGGGGGATCTGCTCGCAGCCATCGACGCTCACCGAGAATGGTTGGGAACCAGCGGTCAGATCGAGGTGCGCCGGAGGGCCCGTGCGCGTGTGCGAGTCCAGGACGTGGTCGATCGCGAGCTAAGGAGAGTCGCGAGGCGTTCCGAGGCTACAGGGGGGGGCTTAGAGCCGTACTTGGACCAGATGAGGGACGGGACAGAGACCGCTTATTCGGTTGCCGCGGAGTTGCTGAAGCGCCTGCTGCGTTGACCTTGTCTCCCGCCCAGCGTCATCTTTCAGTGCTATTCCGGAATCGCAGGGCCTGATCCGACGGTATACGCGGAATCAGTATCAATACAGGAGTCTGAATGTCGACGGTTGAAAAAGACGCTCTGAACCCCGCCGAGTTGGCTGATTTGGTCCGTGTACGCGAGGAGGAACTCTCCCAGCTGAAGGCCCGACTCGCCGGTTGGGAAGAGACCTACGAAGGCATGCCAAAGCGCGACTCTCTATTCGAGTCGATCTCTGGGCGAGAGGTGCGTCCGCTGTATACGCCGTTGGATCGGACGAGTGAGGATCCCGAGGCAGATGTCGGATTCCCGGGAGAGTTCCCGTTCACACGGGGGCCTTATTCCACGATGTACCGCACTCGCCTCTGGACCATGAGGCAATTCGCCGGCTTCGCTACGGCAGAAGAGACGAACGAGCGGTATCACTATCTGCTTGCGCATGGGCAGACCGGACTCTCAGTCGCGTTCGACTTCCCCACGCTGATGGGGTACGACTCCGACCACCCGCGCTCGCTCGGTGAGGTCGGTGTGTGCGGTGTGGCGATATCGTCGCTGGCCGACATGGAGCGACTGTTCGAGGGCATCCCCCTCGATCAAGTGTCGGTGTCCATGACCATCAATGGTCCGGCGATCATTCTCTTTTGCTTCTACGTTGCGGCTGCCGAGCGGCAGGGCGTGTCGCCTGAGGTGCTTCGTGGGACTGTTCAGAACGACATCCTGAAAGAATACCAGGCACAGCACGCCTGGGTGTATCCACCCGAGCCTGCCTTGCGACTGATCGTCGACATGTTCGAGTGGTGTAGCGAGCACACCCCCAAGTACAATCCGATCTCGATCTCGGGCTATCACATTCGTGAAGCAGGGGCGACCGCAGGCCAAGAATTAGCCTTTACCCTGCGTAACGGATTTGAATATGTGGAGCGTGCGGTCGCAGCGGGCCTCGACATAGATGCGTTTGCCCCGCGGCTCTCGTTCTTCTTTGACGTGCACAATGACTTTTTCGAAGAGATTGCGAAGTTCCGCGCCGCCAGGCGTATTTGGGCGAAGGGCATGCGGGACAAGTACGGCGCGAAGAACCCCGACTCCTGGCGGTTGCGCACACATGCGCAGACGGCCGGTGTGAGCCTCGTGGCCCAACAGCCCGAGAACAACATTGTCCGGGTCGCCTATCAAGCGATGGCGGCGGCCCTTGGTGGTACCCAGTCGCTGCACACCAATTCCATGGATGAGACGCTCGCGCTTCCCACGGAAAAAAGCGTCCGCATCGCTCTTCGCACTCAACAAGTCTTGGCCTTCGAGTCCGGAGTGGCGGACACCATCGATCCGTTAGCCGGATCGTATTACGTGGAAACGCTGACGGACGAGCTCGAACAGGAAGCCATGGAGATCTTCGAACAGATCGACGCGCTCGGAGGTGTGGTGCCCGGTATCCATGAGGGCTGGTTCCAGAAGGAGATCGCGGGCTCTGCGATGCGCCAGCAGCGTGAGATCGAATCAGGCGACCGTGTCGTTGTGGGTGTGAACAAGTTCACCGAGGGGTCGGGTGGTATCGAGATCGACACCCTTCGCATCGATCCTTCGGTCGAGGCAGGTCAGGTCGAAAGCATGGCAGACCTGAGAGAGCGGCGTGATGCCGACGAAGTTGAGAGAACGTTATCGGCCTTACGTCACGCCAGTGGCACCGAGGACAACGTGGTCCCATTCATCCTCGACTGTGCCCGAGCATACTGCACTCTGTACGAGATCCGTGCGGCCATGGAAGACGTCTTCGGTTCGTACAAGGAGCCGGTGTTCTTCTGACCGAGGTTTCCATGGCTGTGCGAGCGGTCTTGTTCGATGCGGGAAACACGCTCGTATACCTGGATCAGGAACGGATGGCCGGCCTGTTTCTAGAGGCTGGGGTGGTGACTGATGCCGAGCAGGTGCGGGAGGCGGAACTCCGCGCTCGCGCGAAACTGCACGAGGGAATCCAGGCTGGCCAAGTCGGTACCGAACCTGAGCTATGGCATCAGTACTTCCTGGCGTTGTTTAAGGGCGGTGGCGTGCCGGATGACAGACTTGAAGACGTCGGCCTTCGGTTACGGGATGAGCACCACCGGGATCACATGTGGACTGGAACCGAGCCGGGCACGCACGAGGCGCTGGAGAAGCTCCGGAGCGCGGGGTTCCGCTTGGCCGTCATCTCCAACGCTGATGGTAGGATGGCCGACGTCCTCGACCGATGTGGCCTCACGACCTACTTCGACTTCGTCATCGACTCAGAGACTGTTGGCGTGGAGAAACCTGATCCTGCGATTTTTCTCGATGCCTGCCAGCGCTTAGAGTTGGAACCGAGTGAATGCCTCTATGTGGGGGATCTGTACCAAGTGGACTACCAGGGGTCGACCGCAGCCGGTCTCCAGGGAGTCCTCTTCGACCCGTTGAGGCTCCATGAAGGTCGCACTCCGCGAGTGTCGGATCTGGCCGAACTGACGACCCAATTGGTGGCGCGTTAACCCGAATCTGCGGTGAGTCGCTGGATCGGCAGCTGGCTCCTCCCGGCGTAACGTGTGATCCGGTATCTTTTTAGCCTTCGGAGACACCCATCCGGCCTCTTCAGGAACGACCATGTCCGAGACCGACCGAAAGATTCGAGTACTGGTGGCCAAGCCTGGCCTCGATGGCCACGACCGCGGCGCGAAAGTCATTGCCAGCGCCTTCCGCGATGCCGGGTTCGAGGTCATCTATACGGGGCTTCATCAGACGCCCGAAATGGTGGTCAGCGCTGCGATCCAGGAAGACGTGGACGTCATAGCGATGTCCATCCTTTCGGGCGCTCACCTGACGCTCTTTCCGCGAGTGAAGGCGCTTCTGGATGAGGCGGGCGTGGATCACATGCTGTTGACCGGTGGCGGGATCATTCCCGAAGAGGACGTCGACTCCCTCGTCGATCTTGGCGTGGGGAAGTTGTTTGGTCCGGGAACTCGGACCACAGAAGCCATCGAGTACATCCGCGAGTGGTTCGCAACTCGGGAGACGGTTTGACCGGGACGGATCGCTTGATATGACGGATGCATCCGGGCCCGACCCCTCCGGACGTATGGCCGAACTCGCGTTCGAATTGCGGAAACTGCGTGACACACTTTACGACGGTGGCGGTGCGAAACGCATTCAGCTCCAGCACGATCAGGGCAAACTGACGGCTCGCGAGCGAGTCCACCTGCTTCTCGACGATGGAGAGCCGTGGGTTGAGTTGGGGCTTCTCGTCGCGCACGACCTCTACGACGGTCAGGCGCCGGGCGCCGGCGTGGTCACTGGAGTCGGCAGGGTTGCGGGGAGGGAAGTGGTCGTCGTGGCAAACGACGCCACCGTGAAGGGGGGATCTTGGTGGCCCGAGACGATTACCAAGATGCTTCGAGCTCAAGAAGTGGCCATGCGTTGTCGCGTTCCGATCGTGTATCTGGTTGATTCAGCGGGTGTGAATCTTCCGCACCAGGGAGGTGTCTTTCCGGGTCAGTACGGGGCTGGACGGATCTTCTACTACAACTCGATCATGCGTCGCTATCTACGCATTCCTCAGATCGCAGCTGTTATGGGGCCGTGTATCGCCGGTGGCGCGTACCTCCCGGCGCTGTCTGATGTCATCCTGATGGTCGAAGGGACGTCGTTCATGGGCCTTGGAGGTCCGGATCTCGTAAAGGGCGCGACCGGCCAGACAGTGGGGTCAGAGGAGTTGGGCGGAGCTCGAGTCCACACCGAAGTCGGTGCGGTCGCTCACTACATGCTGAAGGATGACCCTGCCTGTTTAGTGAAGATCCGGCAATTGGTGGCAGATCTCCCCGTTGAGGATCGGTCTGAGAATCGCACCCCGACGCCGCCTAAGCGTCTGGCGTATGAGCTGTATGACCTACTCCCGGACGACCACAGGCAGCCGTATGACATGAAGGAAGTGCTCGAGTGCATTTTGGATGGCGACGCGTTGGATGAATTCCAACCCGGACACGCTCCCGAGATGATTTGTGGCACTGGGTTCATGGACGGTCACCCTGTAGGCGTGATCGCAAATGCCAGGGGGATGTTCAAGAGCGACGACGGGCCCCCACGCTTGGGCGGCATCGTGTACACGGAGAGCGCACGCAAAGTGGCCTACTTCATCGAAACGATGAATCGCCACAAGACTCCGCTTTTGTTCGTTCAGGACGTCTCTGGATTCATGGTAGGACCTGAGGCTGAACACTCCGGCATCATCCGGGCTGGCGCTGAGTTCGTGGAAGCCATGGCCACAGCGACTGTGCCCAAGATCGTACTTACCGTGAATCACGCGTCGGGTGCCGGGTACTACGCGATGGCGGGGCAGGGCTTCGATCCCGACTTCATCATCTCGCTGCCTACTGGGCGCATGGGAGTGATGGAGGGATCAAGCGCGGTCGTCGCGCTGTTCAGTGGGCAACTCGAGAAACTCAAGGAAGCGGGCATGGTCCCGGACGAAGATCTGACCACACGTATGGACGAGGTCCGCGAGGAGTATGAGCGTCAGCTGGACGCGCGATTCGCTGCGGCGCGCGGCTTCGTGGACGAAATCGTGCTCCCTGAAGAGTTACGACCCGCGCTCGGCCTTCTGTACAAGACGGCACGACACAATCCTGGACCTCACATCGGTGCGTTCCAGATTCCCGGAGGGACACTTTGAGCGGCAAGGACGTGGTGCGTGTTGCCAGTGGACAGGGCTTTTGGGGCGATGACCTAGAGGCTCCCGTGCGGCAGGTCGAAGGCGGCCGGTTAGCCGGATCGCCGTGAGCACACCGAAGCCGTCGAATCGGCCAGGGCGCTTTCTTGAGTGGAAGGTCCGAATCTTCGGCGGGGGCGCGGTGCTCGCACTTGTGGGCATGTATCTCGGCGAGCGCTGGATGACGGGTCTTGCCATCGTCGTACTGCTTGCTGGACTCGTCATCCGGGTCGTCCTCGAGCGTAATCCTTCAGGCAGCCTTTACGCGGATGACGATGACGAACAGAACGACGTTGGGACTCCTAGCAGCGAAGCCTGATTCGGCTGTTACAAGCGGAATACGTCAAACTTCCTAGAGAGTCAGTCGTTCTATTTGGAGAGTTGTCATCACGGAGGTGACATCATGATGAAGCAAACATTCGCGCCACTCCTTTTGGCGCTATCGCTGATAGGCACGGCGGCCCCGACGGCCGCACAAGAATCGCTCGACTCGCTCCAAGAAGTGCGTCTCGTGGACGGTTCGACTTTATACGGAACCTTGGTTTCTGATGGCGATCCGATTCGCATGCGGCTGCTTTCCGGCGACGAGATCACGATCTCGAGATCGAGAGTCCGCAGCATCCGAGCGGCGAAGGGGACCGTCCGGAACGGCGAGATGTGGCGGGAGGACCCGAATCTCACGCGTCTCTTCTTCTCGCCCACCGCACGGACGATGCCGAAGGGGCACGGCTACGTCGCCGGATACGAGTTGGTGTTCCCGTTCGTAGCGGTAGCTCCGACGGACAATCTGCTCCTCGCGGGTGGAACGCCGCTATTCGGGGACCTGCTCGACGCTCGGGTGTTCTACCTCGCTCCCAAACTCAATGTCTATACGTCTGCACGCACGGACCTTGCGATTGGCGGGTTCTTCTTCCATGAGGTCGACGGGCACGACATGAAAGTCGGAGCGTTGTACGCGGCCGTGACACAGGGCTCGTCGGACGCGGCGGTTACGCTCGTCGTGGGGGCCGGATATGACGAAGACGGCTTCTTAGACACCCCTGTCGCGATGCTGGGCGGTGAGTACCGCGTGTCTCGGACCATCAAGTTGATCACCGAGAACTACCTGACGTCAGAGGTCTCACTGTTCACGCTTGGGCCGCGCTTCTTTGGCGAGCGCTTGAGCGCTGATCTGGGCATCGGATTTGTGGTGAGAGACAGCGAAGTATTCACGCTTCCCGTAGTGAACTTTGTGTACGTCTGGTAGACAAGGGTTGGCGCGTTCGCCCATGGGATGGCCCACTCCGGGAGGCCATTCTCATGGGTGGAATCTGATCCCGTTGAACTCCTCCAGCGTTACCTCGGATACCCAGGGTTCCGACCTGGACAGGAATCCCTTGTTAGGGCCGTAATCTCCGGTCGCGACGCCCTTGGCATCCTTCCAACTGGGGGTGGCAAGAGCGTCTGTTATCAAGTTCCTGCGCTAGCTCTGGGTGGCCTGACTCTTGTAGTGACCCCGTTGGTGTCCCTCATGGAGGACCAGGTTCGCCGAGCCAATGAGATCGGCTTACGAGCACGCCACCTGAGCGCTACTCAGTCTGCGACCGAACGGGACGCCACGGGTCGAGCGGCCCTCGGGGGCAACCTCGACGTCCTATTTGTGGCTCCAGAACGATTGGGCCTGGCCCCATTTCTCAAGCTGATCGAGGCCTGTGACATCCGGCTTCTGGCTGTGGATGAAGCCCACTGCATTTCGGAGTGGGGGCACGATTTCCGGCCGTCTTACAGAGAGATCGGTCGGGTACGTGATCGTCTGTCGTGTCCGGTTATCGCGCTGACGGCTACGGCCACTCCTGCGGTGAGGGACGATGTGTCCCGCAACCTTCGCCTTTGCGACGCGGAAACCGTCGTACAGTCCTTCGATCGGCCCAATCTCGCCTGGTGGGTGGATCGCATTCCCAAGGGCGCGAACCGGGCGTCTGTAGTACACGGAGTGCTTCGGAGACGTCCTGGGATCGCGATCGTATATGCCCCGACCCGCAGGAGCGTGGAGGGAATGAGGGACGCGCTCGCGCGTCGCGGCTACAGAGTCGAGGCATATCACGCTGGCCTGCCTGGCCCAGAACGCACCCAGGTCCTCGAGGGGTTCATGGCAGGTGATTGCAGAGTCGTCGTGGCAACAAACGCGTTCGGCATGGGAATCGACAAACCCGACGTTCGGACCGTCATTCACACGCAATTGCCCACGACTCTCGAGGCCTACTACCAGGAGGCGGGTCGGGCCGGGAGGGACGGGGGGGAGTCACTGTGCCTAGCGCTGCACCATCGATCTGATCAGAGGACTGGGATCCGGTTCCTAGAAGGCGTCCATCCGCCCCTTCGTCGTCTGCGCCGCGTGCACCGGAGGTTGTTGCGTCTGTCGGACAAACACGGTGTTGTGACCGCCGGCCTGGAGTCGTTGGCCTCCTTTGTGGGCCGAATCGACACACGAGGGCTTCTCGTGGCCGTAGCCGCGTTGGCACGTGTCGGGGGCATCCAAAGTCTGAGCGGCCCTCTCCCTGAAATGGGAACGGCAGAGGGGTGTGGCGGCTCTAAGCCTCTCCGCATCGGGATCCGCCGCCGACCTCAATGGGCCTTGGCCGTGGAATTGCGCCGGAATGGTCTGACTAAACTCGCCCGAGTTCGTCGGTACGCAACGACTGCCGGATGCCGGCGGGGCGCCCTCCTGAGTTACTTCGGGGAGTCGCCGTCCGACTTTTGCGGAAGCTGTGACAACTGCTGTCCCCATTGAACGAGACTCCTAAATTCTCATGCATCGCTACCGGACTCCTGACCACCGTGAGCTTCAAGCCCGGGTGCGGCGCTTTGCTCAAGAAGCGATTGCCCCGGTGGCTCGTGAGTTAGATGAGACAGCGGAGTTTCCGTGGGAGAACGTCAAGGCAATGGGAGAGATGGGCCTGCTCGGAGTTCCAGTGCCCTAAGGACCTCGGGGGCATGGGACTCAACTACTTGAGCTACGTCCTCGTGGTCGAGGAATTGGCTAGGTTCGATGAAAGCCATTCGATCTCAACGGATCCAAGATCTTCATCACACATGCGGGCGTCGGCGAGATCTTCGGGGCAACGGCGGTGACGGATCCGGAGGCTGGATCTCGAGGAATTTCGAGCTTCATCGTCTGCAAGCCCACGATAGACACGGCTCGGGCTGAACGGAGATTCAGGCCGGACGGCATCTGGTATACTACGCTCCTGGTTAAGAAACCAAGGGGCTCCCTACTCCAAGGAGGCCGATATGGCGAAGTTGTCTTGTTCGGAGTTGGCAATGACGGCGTCGTTGGACGCCATTCAGGTGATGGGTGGGGACGGCTACACGAGCGATTGCCCTGTCGAGCGGATCATGCGAGACGCTAAGATCTGTGAGATCGGCGACGGGTACGAGTGAGATTCAAAGGTTGGTCATTGGGCGGCATTTAGGAGCCGAGCTTATGACGGACCCGATTGTAGAGCCTGTTCTTGCGAGCTCGACTGAGCGCGTTGGAGCGGAACTAACCTAAAGAGTCGAATCCTAGCGGTAGGGGACTGGGGCATTTTCGAGATCGTTCGGAAGGGCGCCGATTCCACCGCGCCCAGGATGCCGGAGGCCGCACGGTCGCCGAATTCGCTTTGCTAAAGTCGGCGGGCGGGTGCGGGACGCGAACGGGCCCGGATAGGGTGAAGCGGATCGATGCAGAAAAACGGAGACATACTTGAGGAGAGAAATCCTTGTAAGTGCCACCCCACAAGAGTCATGGGTGGCGCTGCTTGAAGACAACCAGTTGGTCCAGATCATGCTGGACCGTCCCGACCAAGGCAGAATGGTCGGAGATATCTTCCTGGGCCGCGTCGAAGCGGTTCTTCCCGGCATTCAGGCCGCTTTCGTGGACATCGGGACCGAAAAGGCAGGCTTCCTGCACGTATCGGATCTCAACTACGAAGACGAAGATCTCGAAGACGGCGACGACAATGGGGAAGCGGAAGGCGACGGCAAGAAGAGTGGAGGCGGCGGCGGGCGAGGTGGCAGGCGTCGTCCCACTAAGTACCCCTCCATCCAGGAGAACGTGCAGAAGGGTCAAACCATTTTGGTTCAGGTGACCAAGGAGCCCATCAGCACGAAGGGTCCTCGAATCACTGCGCAGGTGTCTCTGCCGGGGCGCTTCATGGTCTACATGCCGTATTCGACGCACGTAGGCGTGAGCAGGAAGATCGAAGGCCGGGACCACCGGTCGAAGCTCCGCAAGATGGCGAAGTCCATCGTGAAGCCGACGACCGGCGGAATGATTGTTCGCACGGTCGGCGAGGAAGTGACCAAGAAGAAGCTCGGCAACGAATACGGGCGACTTCACGAGAGTTGGACGAAGATCCAAGCTCGGGCCAAGTCCCAGAGCGCGCCCTCTCCCGTGCACCGGGAGGCACAGCTCATCAGCGGAGTGATCCGCGATCTCTTCAGTGACAAGTTCGACGCCGTGCGCATCGACTCGAAAGCCACCTACGACGAGGTCAAAGAGTACGTCGAGGGCGTCGATCCGGAGTTGCTTGAACGGATTCACCTCTATGACGGCCCAGGGAGTCTCTTCGACAAGTACGGCGTTGAAGAAGAGATCCAGCAGGTCTTCCAAGAGAAGGTGACCCTCAAGTCGGGTGGGCACATCGTGATCGAGGTCACGGAGGCGCTCGTCTCGATCGACGTGAACACCGGGCGTTTCACGGGGAAGGGCAAGAAGGACCCCGAACAGACGATCCTCAAGACCAACCTCGATGCAGCCCGTGAGGTCGCCAAACAGCTTCGCTTGAGGGACATCGGCGGCATCATCGTCGTCGACTTCATCGACATGGAGTCGAAGGAGCATCGAGAGATGCTCGTCCATGAGATGCGGACTCAGCTCGGCCGTGATCGAGCGCGGACCAAGGCTTACGACGTCTCAGCGCTGGGCTTGATTGAGATGACTCGCCAACGCGTGCGCCCAAGCTTGTTCCAGTCTCTCACTTCGATCTGCGGTTCGTGTGGCGGCACTGGGCGTATTTATACGCCGGCGACGGTCGTGCGGCGCATCGAGCGGAGCCTAACGCGAGTAGCGTCGGCGAAGGACGAAAAGCTGATCGTGGTTCGGGTTCACCCCGAGGTCGCTCTACGTGTGATGGAAGAAGAGCCGGGCCTATTGAAGAGGCTTCGAGGCAGCACCCGATTGCAGTTGGCTCTGCGCGATGACCCTAGAATGCGGGTCGATGAATTCCGCCTCCTGGCCGGTCCGGCTGAGACCGATGTCACCGACAAATACGTAGCAGCCTAAAGGAGCGCTGAATGCCTTGACCGTTCGTACGAACAAGCCGACATTTACAGGCTCTACATCGAAGGCCGAGAAACGTTGGGAAGAATAGATATGTACGCAGTATTTCAGACTGGTGGAAAACAATTCAGAGCTGAGGCAGGCTCGCGTTTTCGCATTCCTACGCTCGACATTGAGCCTGGGGCCTCGGTCACGTTTGACCATGTGCTTCTCGCTGGTGACGGCGAGGACAAAGTCATGGTAGGCACGCCCATCGTTGAAGGTGCGTCGGTTACGGCCGAGGTGCTCAGACACGGTCGTGGCGACAAGGTGATCGTCTTCAAGCGGAAGCGCCGGAAAGGCTACCGCAAAAAGCAGGGCCATCGCCAGAACTTCACGGAGATCCTGGTCGATTCCGTCGCGCTCTAAGCGACTCGATCGTGTTCTGATAGAGGGTAGTAACGAATGGCACATAAAAAAGCGGGTGGTTCCAGTCGAAACGGGCGCGACAGCAATGGGCAGCGCCTCGGCGTGAAGCGCTTTGGGGGGGAGCCGGTTAGTGCCGGCAGTATTCTCATCCGTCAGCGCGGCACCCGTTTCCACGCCGGTCGCAACGTCGGGAAGGGCAAAGACGACACGCTCTTCTCCAAGGTCGACGGTGTAGTGAAGTTCGAACGCATGCGTGCGCGGAACGTCATCTCGGTTTATCCGGGCGAGTAGTTTCCAAAACGCTTTCAGAGGTCCGGATCCGGAGGTTTTCAACCTGCGGACCGGACCTCTTCGCATACGTCGACTATGTGCTCTGCTCCCGATCGGGGACGCATCCATAAGTCGGCTGTAACGCCTCACCTTCCTGCGGGATCCAATAGAGGCACAACAAAGGGATCCAGCGACATTGCAACAAGTTGGTGCGATTGTTCGTACGGGAAGACGGCGATAGAGAAGGAGGTGGGCAATGTCTACCAAGAAAAACGATGGGTCTCTGACCCGTTCTGATAGATGGTGGGGTCTTACGCCGCTGCTGTTGGTGCCATTCCTCGTTTGGGGTGGAGAAAAGGCTGAGACTACTGTGGCGTCGGTGCCGGTCACGATCGAAGCACTGGGCACGGAGTTACCGCTCCACGTGAATGCGCGTGTCGAGCGCTGGATGGAGCGGTTCCAGGGACCCCAAAAGGCCGCGTTTGAGACACTGTTGGATCGTCGTGGCGTCTGGGGCCCCTTGGTGCGCGGCAAGCTCCGTGAGCGCGGAATGCCCGAGGAGCTGCTCTACCTCGCGATGATGGAGTCTGGGCTGAAGCCGCGCGCGGTTTCTTCTGTCTCTGCCGTCGGTCTGTGGCAGTTCATGAGCCCGACCGCGATTCAGTATGGACTCAGACTGAACGAGTACGTCGACGAGCGTCGTGACCCCGTGCGGGCGACGGATGCCGCCCTCGACTACCTCCAATGGCTCCACGAGCGATTCGACGGATCGTGGTACCTGGCGGCTGCCGCATACAACGCCGGCCCTGGTCGGGTCCAGCGCGTGCTGAGGCGTCATGCTGAGGGCCGGTCGGGTGAGGAAGACATCTACTGGGAGGTTTTGGATCACCTTCCACGCGAGACGCGTGAGTATGTCCCCCGGTTGATCGCTGCGACGATCCTTGGAGAGGATCCGTCCGAATACGGATTCGTAGTGACTTCGGCTGAGACCTATCGGTACGAGACCGTATTCGTGCCGGGAGGCACGTCGCTCTGGAAGGTCGCCGACGTTCTCGGTGTCCAGATGTGGGAGCTTCGCAATCTAAATCCGCACCTGTTACAGGCGATCACGCCCCCGGGTCAGATCTACGGCGTCCGCGTGCCAGTTGGCGGTTCGTCACTCGTCGTGGCGTCGATTGCGCGCGAAACCGCGGTCAGACGCGCAGACGACTAGGAGCCGGGCCGGGCGCGACTCATTCGTCCGAAGCAGATTCGTCCGAGAGGGGCTGGCCCCAGCGGGTTTGCTCCTCTTGTGCGTCCCGGGCCGACGCGATGATTCGCCACACGACGTCGCGGGTGAGTTCTTCGTCTACACCCAGTTCGCGGGCAATGTCGGCGGCTCTCCGCACGACTTGAGCTTCCTGAGGGGGGTCCATCACAGGTAGGCCGAGCGCTTCCTTCGCGTGCCCGATTTCGATGGCCAGGTCACGACGCTTTCCGATCAGGCCAATGAACTCCTCGTCCAGCGCGCGGATTCTCTCTCGCATGTCGGCCAGCTTTTCGTGGCTCACGAAAAGAACCCTTTCAGATGCTCTTCATCTTGACGCTGGGTCATCAGACTGGCGCCTACCAAGACGGGCACATGGACCATTAGAGCCAAGATCCCTTCGTGCATGTCGTACGGTTTCAGCTCTGGGTTGGTGTAGAAGAAGAATGCTGTAGCCGTTCCTGCGATCAGTCCCGTGATCACACCCGGGGTTGTGGCACGCTTCCAATACATGGCTGCGACTACCGGCGGAGCGAGCTGAGAGATGATCCCGTAGGCGGTAGCTAGGAGCTGGACCAGCGACGACTCCGGATCCATCGCGAAGTAGTACGCGATGGCGCCGGTCAGCAAGACGATGACTTGCATTAGGCGACGCTGTTGGTGCTCTGTGAGGGGCATGAACTTCGCGACCCCGTCCCCAACGAATACGGATGCTGAGGCGTGCAGAAGGGCGTCGCCGGTAGACATGGACGCCGAGAGTGCTCCGGCACAGAAAAGCCCCACGACGACGGCGGGCAGGTCGGTCTCCAGGATCATGAAGGGCAAGATGAAGTCCGACGAAGCCGGCTGCCCGGCGAACATCACGCCCGCAAAGCCGATCAGGAATACTGGAATCAGGAAGAGCTGGAACGTGGGAAAGAGGATCACCGTGCGGCGCAGTGTGTCGTCGTCCTTGGCGGTGAACGCCTTCATGAACAGATGTGGCCACATCATGAGTCCGATCGCGCTCACGAGAATGAACGTAGAGAACGCACCCCAGCTCCATGGATCTCCTGCCGCTGTGAGCCCCGGTGGAACCAGAAGTTCCGGCCTGGCTACTGCGATCTGTTCGAACATCGGCCCGATGCCACCGTACAGTCGGTGGGGCAGATACAGACCCAGCGACCAGGCGATGATCACCATGAAGACACCCTGGAAGGTGTTGGTCCACCCTACGGCCATCGCTCCGGATCGGAGGACGTACAGGATCACGATCCCGTAGGCCACGAACGAACCGAGCCAGAGGGGGACGTGGCCGTCGGTCACGGCTTCAATGACGATTCCGGCGCCACGCATCTGCAGTGTGACGTAAGGCACGAAGGCGACAAGGCTGAGCACGGCGATCATCGCCGACAGTCTCTTGGACGGGAATCGTCCGGTGACCAGCTGCGCTTGGGTCACATACCCGAACTTTCGGCCGAGCAAGGCTGCCCGGGGGCCCATCCAGTAGAAGGGCGCCATCCCGAGCGCTCCGTACGCCAGGATGTAGAAGGCTGCTGCGCCTCGCGAGTAGGCCCAGCCTGGACCACCAAGGAAAGCGAAGGCACTGAAGACCGACGCCCCGGTGACGAAATACATGACGAGGAGACCAAAGGACCGATCGGCGGCGACATAGCCGGCCACACTGTCCGTTTGATTCCGGCCCGCCATGAGGCCGATGGTGAGCGTCAGCGCCAGATAGAGGACGATGATGATCGTGACGACAACCCACTGCTCCATCAGCCCTCACCTCCGTCTCGGTAACGCTTTTCGACGCGATCCAGCAGGTAGAGGACCACAACACTCCCGGCGATCCAGGCGGAGATCCACGCCAAACTGAAGGGCAGTCCTAGGATGAAGGGCTCAATACGGGCGAAGAGTACGAGCCCTGGCCAGGTCACTGCCAGCGCCATCAGGATGAAATAGATCGTCGTGAGCACGCGCGCGGTCTTGAGGCTCATTGGATACCTCCGCGGACGCGCCGCTTCACCGCGAGGGGCACCCGCGTCCCGTATTCAGTAATGCCGGAGAGGCGAGAGAAGTAGTCGTAGGCGGCGGCGGATGCGGCTTCGACGACGGCTCCTCCGTTTCCGCCGTAGTTGGCCATCACGGAGATCACGTAGGGGCGGTCCGGTACGTCGACGAGGCCCCAGACCGTGGCGACGCCTGTGATACCGCCAGGCTTGAAGGCAACCGGTACGGAGCGGGGGATCGGTGTCCGGATCGGTCCGCTCTTGTAGATCTCGAGGATCTCGCGGACTCGGGCGCAGGCGGCTTCGCCCATGGGCAGGTCGCAGTCAGCGATCTTTTCCATGATGAGCGCGGCGTCTCGAGGCGTGGAGAGATTCTCGTTCCCGCGCGCGGATTCTTCCGGCTGGATCATCTTTCTCTGGAGCTTCGTCTCCGCTGCGCCGAGTGAGGCGGACAGGGCGTTGATGGCCGGCATGCCCAATTCATCGATCAGCACGTTTGTTGCCGTGTTGTCCGAGTGCAGGATCATATAGATCGCGTAGTCCTCGAGCGACAGCGCAGAGCCGCCGTCGGTGAGGACCTGAAGCACGCCGCTCCCCGCGGTGCGGACCTCGTCGGTCATCTCGATGCGCTTCGCCAGGAACCCTGGCTCCGACTCTGCACGCCGGAAGAGCTCGAGCAGGATGGGGATCTTGATCGCACTCGCCTGCGGGAACGCCAAGTCGTCCTGGACCACGAACCGTTCACCCGTCGTGAGGTCAAGAACGTGGATGCCGGCAACGCCTTCGTAGGCGTCGACGATGTGCTCCAGGCTACTTTGGAACTTTGTGCCGATAATTTCGAGATGAGCTTCCTGACTTGATGCCGGCGCGGCGAAGCTCGCCATGGCAAGCGCCATCGTGCAGGTGCCCAACAGGTGTCGAAACCTACGCATTCTGCCTCCGTGCAGTGATCACAGGGTAATCCTAGCTGAGGGGCCGCCTCTCCGCACGAAATCGGGGGCGGGACCGACTTGTGTGTGCCTACCGTCCCTTGAAGTTCGGCTTCCGCTTCTCGACGAATGCGGCCACGCCTTCCGCGCCATCTTCGGACGCGAAGGCATCCAGAAAGCGATCCTTCTCGTACACGAGACCTTCCGCCAGGGGCATCTCGAAGGCAGCCCGAATCGCGTCCTTCGCGAGCCGAAGTGCAACGGGGCTCCAACGCGTCATACGCCCGGCAAGATCGATCGCCTTGGCCAGGTGCTCACCTTCGCCAACGAGGATATCCACGAGGCCAATGCGGTGCGCTTCCTCGGCCTCCACAAAGTCACCCGTAAACGACATGATCGAAGCCCACCCGCGGCCGACCAGGCGCGCCAGCCGTTGCGTGCCTCCTCCGCCAGGGATGAGGCCAATACGAATCTCAGCTTGGCTGATACGTGCCGTCTTGTCGGCGACCCGAATGTCACACGCGAGGGCGAGTTCAGAGCCGCCCCCGATGCAGAAACCATGGATTGCAGCAATCACAGGCTTGGGGAAGTCGGCGACGACCTCGTAGATGCGCCGGCCGGAGTATACGGCGGCCTGTTCTTCGGGCGTGCGGGCATGAAACTCAGTGATGTCCGCACCGGCGACAAAGGCCTTTTCACCCATGCCGTGAATCACCACTGCGCGAACGGTGTCGTCGTCCGCCAGAGCGGCGAACGTCTCCTTGAGGACGGTCCGGACTTTGGCGTTCAGGGCATTCAGTTTGTCCGGCCGATTGAGCGTGATGACGGCGATGAAATCGTCTCGCTTCTCGATCAGAACGGGGGCTTCGTTGAATTCTTGCTCAGTCATGTTGGTTGTGCCTACCACTGGTAAAAGCCACTGCCGCTCTTCTTCCCAAGCTTACCCTCGGCGACCATACGCCGGAGCAGTTCGGGTGGCTCGAACGCGTCTGAACCGAGCGTTTCTTGAAGGTATTCAGCGATGCCGAGGCGAACGTCGAGGCCCACGAGGTCCGTGAGCTTCAGGGGGCCCATAGGGTGTCGGTAGCCCAGCTCCATAGCGGTGTCGATGTCCTCAGGGCTCGCGACGTCCTCTTGGACCATACGGATGGCCTCCATGCCCAGCACGATGCCCAGACGGGAGGACGCGAATCCAGGAGCGTCCTTCACCACGATCGGTTCTTTGCCGAGTCTGCGCGAAAAAGCCACGGCTGCGTCCCTTGTCGCATCCGACGTCTCGGCACCCCACACCACCTCCACCAGCTTCATGATGTGGACGGGGTTGAAGAAGTGCATGCCGACGACACGAGTCGGATCTGCGACGGCTGACGCGATCTGAGCGATGGAAAGAGAGGATGTGTTCGACGCGAGGAGGGCGTGATCCGGAGCCGCGGCGTCCACCTCGGAGAAGATCTTTGCCTTTAGCTCGATCGATTCAGGGGCCGCTTCGACGACGAGATCAGCACCCGTGACGGCCTCCGCGATCAGAGTCGTTGTCGTCAGGCGGTTGAGGACAGCGTCTCGCTCGTTCTCCGTGACCTTCCCGCGATCGATGCCCTTGTTCAGGTTGCCTTCGATGCGGGCTGCTCCGCTGGCAACGGCCTCGTCGTTGATGTCATAGAGCCGAACTGAGCACCCAGCGGCTGCGCAGACCTGTGCGATGCCGTGGCCCATGGTTCCTGCGCCGAGTACCGCGACGGTGTTGATGTCGCTCATGTGCGTTCCCACAACGTCGCGATGCCCTGACCGACCCCGATGCACATCGACGCGAGTCCACGCGATGCTCCTCGGCGTTTCATCTCATGCAGGAGCGTCACAGTGATGCGTGCGCCCGAGCAGCCGACTGGATGGCCCAGCGCGATGGCGCCTCCGTTGACGTTCACCGTCGCAGGGTCGAGTTCCAGCTCGTTCATGCACGGAATGGCCTGCGCGGCGAACGCCTCGTTGAGTTCGGAGATGTCGATGTCGCTGATGGACCAGCCGGCACGTCCGAGGGCTTTTCGTGTCGCAGGAACAGGCCCAATCCCCATGCGCTGCGGTTCAACGCCTGATACGGCCCCAGACACGATCCGAGCCATGGGCTCCAGTCCCAGTTCACGCCCGCGTTCCGCGGAGACCACTAGGAGGGCTGCAGCCCCATCGTTGATGCCAGATGAGTTGCCGGCAGTCACCGTGCCGTTCTTCTTGAAGACCGGCTGGAGCTTGGCCAACGCTGACTCGGTCGAAGAAGGGCGGGGGTGCTCGTCCGTATCGACGACGACCGGGTCGCCCTTTCGCTGAGGGACACCAACTGGGATGATCTCATCATCGAACCGGCCAGCAGCCACCGCAGCGGCGGCTCGCGCTTGGCTCTCTGCGGCGAACGCATCCTGAGCCTCACGAGTCACAGCGAATTCCTCCGCGATGACCTCAGCGGTTTCGCCTAGGCCGATCGTCCATTCGGGGGCGAACGCCGGATTGGGGAAGCGCCAGCCAAGGACTGTGTCGGCGGTCTTCGGGTTCCCCCGGGAGTAGCCCACTTCCGGCTTGAGCATCACGAATGGAGAGCGAGACATGCTCTCCACGCCGCCTGCCACGAAGAGGTCTCCCTCGCCTGCGGCGATCGCGTGACACGCGGACATCACGGCCTGCATTCCGGACCCGCACAGACGGTTGATCGTCTGACCGGGCACGGTCACGGGAAGGCCCGCCCGGAGCAGCGCCATGCGGGCCACGTTCCGGTTGTCTTCGCCTGCCTGATTGATGCACCCCAAGAGCACGTCGTCGATCGCGCCAGGATCGACATCGTTCCGAGCCATGAGCGCTTCAATGGTCAGCGCTGCAAGGTCGTCAGGCCGCACCTTGGCCAACCCGCCGCCGTGCCTCCCAATGGGGGTTCGAACACCGTCTACGATCCATGCTTCACGCATCTGCTTGTCCTAGTCGAGCGAAACCCACACGCTCTTCACTTGAGTGTACTTCTCGAGCGCCGATTCGAAGCCCAAGTCGCGCCCGAATCCGCTCTTCTTGAATCCACCGAACGGCATTGCCGCGTCATACTGATTGTAGGTGTTCACCCACACGGTGCCCGCCTTGATCGCGGCTGCCACGCGGTGAGCCTTCCCAACGTCCCGTGTCCAGACGCCTGCCGCCAGGCCATAAATGGTGTCGTTGGCCTTGGCCACGGCGTCCGCTTCGTCTTCGAAGGGGATCACGGCCATCACAGGCCCGAAGATCTCTTCCTGAGCAATGCGCATACCGGGATCGACGTCTGCGAATACCGTGGCAGTCACAAAATTGCCCTTCCCGTCGACAGTCGATCGTTCGCCGCCGGTGAGGAGGCGTGCACCCTCTGCCTTACCCGCATCGACATACTCCATTACACGATCCAGCTGAGCTTCACTGACGATCGCGCCGATGCGAGTCGACTTCTCCATCGGGTCACCGATGGTCATGCGTTCGGCGTTCGACTTCAGAGCTTCGAGGAAGTCATCGTAGACCGACCGTTGTACCAAGACGCGGGAGCCGGCCGCGCACACCTCGCCCTTCCCATAGAAGATGCCCTGGTTCGCTCCCTTCGCCGCGGCTTTCAGGTCCGCGTCGGCGAAGATCACGTTGGGCGACTTGCCGCCGAGTTCGAGCGAGATCTTCTTCAGCGTATCGGCCGACTCGCGCATAATGATCTTGCCCACCTCGGTAGACCCCGTGAACGCGATCGCATCCACGCCGGGGTGCCGAACGAGTGCAGCCCCAGCCGTCTCGCCGAAGCCCGGCACGACATTGAGCACGCCTTCAGGGAAGCCGACCTCAGCCACGAGTTCCGCGAGCCGGAGCACAGTGAGTGGAGTTTCCTCGGCCGGCTTGAGCACCACCGCGTTCCCCGTCGCCAACGCGGGCGCGATTTTCCAGCTCGCCATCAGCAGGGGGAAGTTCCAGGGGGTGATGCACCCGACAACACCGACGGGCTCTCTCAACGTGTAGTTGAGGTGGTTTCCCTTTACCGGGACGGTCGTACCCTGAACCTTGTCCGCGATGCCCGCGAGGTAGCGGTAGATCTCGACCACGAGCGGTAGGTCGGCGTATCTCGATTCGAAGAACGGCTTCCCGTTGTCCTGCGTCTCGAGCGTCGCGAGTTCATCGATGTTGGCTTCGATCGCATCCGCGAGCTTCCACATCAGATGGGATCGCTTGTGCGGGTTCATGCCGGTCCACTTCGGGTTCGCCATCGCCGCCTGCGCAGCAGCCACCGCTTGATCGATATCAGCGGCATCACCCTCGGCGACATTGGTGATGACTTCACCGGTGGCGGGATTGATCGACTCGAAGGACGCACCGGACGCGGCGTCGGCCCATTCGTTCCCGATCCACAGACGGTTCCGGACGGATGCACTCATTGGTCTTCATCTCATGAATAAAAGCGGGGTCCGGCACGTCGCCCGGACCCCGCTCGTTCGTCAGCACAACGCGGGGTCTTACTTCCCCTCGAACTCCGCCGTGCGCTTCTCTATGTAAGCGGAGAGGCCTTCCTTCGCGTCGCTGCTCGCGAAGAGCTGGGCCTGCAACTCGCGCTCGAGCGCGAGGGCCAACTCAAAGGGCAACTCGGCACCGGTCTGGACGGACCTTTTGATGAGCCCGACAGCTTTCGTCGCCTTTCCGGGGGTGCGGAACTGGCCGGCGTATTCCAAGACTTGAGCGAGGAACGAGTCTCTGTCCTCGGACTCGTAGATCTCGTTCACGATCCCAAAGTCATGAGCCTTGTCGAAGCCGTAGACCGAACCTTCAGCCATCATCTGGATCGCGCGGGACTTCCCGACGATACGGACCAGGCGCTGCGTACCACCCGTACCGGGCAACACGCCGAGCGCGACCTCAGGGAGTCCCACCTTCCCCGAGTCCTTCCGAGCGATGCGGATGTCTGCAGCCATTGCGATTTCGAGGCCACCACCCACGGTGTGTCCGTTGAGCGCCGCGATGACGAGCTTCGGAGTCTGCTCCAGGCGGTTGAGCGTCTCGTTGGCGTGCAGACAGAAGCAGTACTTCCAGTCCGGGTCGGCCTCGGCGAGCATCCCGATGTTGGCTCCGGCGCAAAAGAACTTCTCGCCTTTACCGGTGATGACGATGACCTCGACCTCTTTGTCGAAGCGTGCCCGGACGATGCACTCGTCCAGCTGGCGCATCATCTCGTGCGTGTAGGTGTTCGCAGGGGGATCGTCGAGCGTGAAGATCGCGATCTGATCCTGGACTTCGTATTGGACCAGTGCCTTCTCGGACATCAGGACTTCCTTGAGAGATTGGAGGGTGTGCGACCCGGTTCGGGTCGCCCCGTATACACATGGATGGGAGGGGGTTCCGTCAGGGGAAGGTTACCCGAGCTCTGTCACGCCGGTCAAGCGAGGGTGGCGGCCCCGGGGCAGGTGGTACGAAGTTCCTCTCGTGACGTCTGGGGACCCGGACCGTATCGGGAAGTATTTCCAGGCGTGATCCGTACTTGGGATATGATCCAGATCGTCCGGATCGTCCTGCTGATTTGCCCCGCTTTGGTGAGCCCGGCCTCGACCGATTCGAGCCGAAGGAACTGCGATGAACCGTCGACAAAAGGTGTACTCACTTCTACTGGCCGTGGTCATCGGTCCGCTCGCGACGCCGATGCCCGCTCAGGACCCGGTCACCGTCTATCGCGTGCCCGTGACGGGGGTCATTGAACTAGGGGTCGCTCCTTACATCGAACGTGCGCTTCATGAAGCAGCCGAGATGGGGGCTGTCGCCGTCGTGTTGGACATCGACACGCCGGGCGGACGCGTCGACGCCGCTGAGCGCATTTCGGATGCTCTCGCGGATTCGGAAGTACCTGTCTACGCTCTCGTGAATCGACGGGCGTTTTCTGCAGGTGCGCTGATCGCGCTTTCCACGGACGGCGTGTATATGCGTCCGGGCTCGGTAATGGGCGCCGCTACGCCGGTCGATGGGTCAGGGCAGAAGGCCCCGGAGAAGATCGTCTCGGCCATGCGGAGCGAGATGCGGGCCTTGGCTGAAGCGCGTGGGTTGGATCCTCAAGTCGCGGCCGCAATGGTCGATGAGGACATAGCGATCGAAGGTATCGTCGAAGAAGGAAAGCTCCTTACGCTCACCACGGAGGAGGCCGTCCGGACCGACTACGCGCAGCAGATCGAAGACCTGGACGCACTCCTGGCCGACCTCGGCTACGAGAACGCGACGATCGTCACGACAGAGGTCAACTGGGCGGAGCAGATCGTTCGCTTCTTCTCACACCCGGTCGTTGCGCCCTTCCTGTTGTCTCTTGGCTTCCTAGGGCTGATCGCCGAAATCAAGACGCCGGCCTTCGGGATGGCCGGAGCCGCAGGTCTCTTGTCGCTCAGTCTTTTCTTCGGGTCCCACCTAATCGTGGGCCTTGCGGGGTTGGAGGAAATTCTCGTCTTTGCGGGAGGCATCCTCTTTCTTGGATTGGAGATCCTAATCGTTCCCGGTTTCGGTTTGTTCGGGTTGGTGGGTATTTTGGCAGTACTGGGCGGTCTCTACATGAGCCTTCTCGGCTCGGTCCCCACAACGCCGGACTTCACACAGGCGGGTATGGTACTCACGACATCGGCTTTGCTCATCTTGGTCTCTGTATGGGTCCTCGTGCGCACGCTTCCGCGCAGCTCACGCTTCGCGAAGAGCGGGATCTTCCTCTTCCAACGGACCGACCGCGCGCTTGGGTACGAGTCTGCTGAGGTACGTGCCGATCTCGTTGGCCAAGAAGGGAAGGCCATCACCGACTTGCGGCCGTCCGGTACCGCGCTCTTCGGTGATGAGCGCGTCGACGTAGTATCCGAGTCGGAGTGGATTACCGAAGGAACCTCGGTGCGGGTAATCAGCGCTGAGGGTTACCGGCACATCGTTAGACCCGTCACCGTCGACAAGCTCGAAGAGGCTTGAGGCGGACACACATACTGCATTGAGGCACCGTCATGGGTAACGAGTTACTCGCGTTCCAAGCATTCCTAATTCTCGCCGGAATTATCGGAGTTTCGGTCGTCCTGTGGGCGATCCCGGTTCGACTTTGGGTTGAAGCGATTTCCGCCGGTGTTCAGGTGAGCATTGGGACCCTGGTCGGGATGCGGCTGAGGAAGGTCTCTCCGCCGGCCGTGGTGCGGCCGCTGATTACGGCGACCAAGGCCGGCTTGGATCTCGACATCGATGCACTCGAAGCACACTACATGGCCGGTGGTCGTGTGGATCGTGTGGTCGGGGCACTGATCTCTGCGGACAAGGCGTCTATTGAGTTGGCCTTCAACCAGGCAGCAGCCATCGATCTGGCCGGACGTGACGTCTTTGAAGCCGTGCAGGTGTCGGTGAACCCGAAGGTGATCAACACACCGAAGGTGGCCGCCATGGCAAAGGACGGCATTCAGCTGATCGCCATCGCAAGGGTGACCGTGCGCGCGAACATCAACCGCCTCGTCGGTGGTGCCGGTGAGGAGACGATTCTCGCACGGGTCGGTGAGGGCATCGTATCCACGATCGGTTCCGCATTGTCGCATAAGGCTGTGCTAGAGAACCCCGACGCGATTTCCAAGACCGTTCTGGCGAAGGGGCTGGATTCCGGCACCGCGTTCGAGATCCTCTCCATCGATATCGCCGACGTCGACGTTGGGAAGAACATCGGTGCCGAACTCCAGACGGATCAGGCCGAAGCCGACAAACGTGTCGCGCAGGCGCGGGCAGAGGAGCGGCGTGCAATGGCCGTTGCGAAGGAGCAAGAGATGAAGGCGCTGGTGGGCGAGATGAAGGCCGAGGTCGTGAAGGCGGAGGCGCAGGTGCCGCTCGCTCTGGCAGACGCATTCCGCTCCGGGAATCTGGGTGTGATGGACTACATGAAGTACCGGAACGTCCAGGCTGACACGGCTATGAGGAAGGCGATCGCGGGGCCGGATGATAAGCCGGTCGACGACCTGGAGTAGAGAGGCGCCGTAATGGATGAGCTGATCTTCTTTGGCGTGATCATCGCCTTTTCGATCCTCGATTCGATCGTTCGTGGAAAGAAGAAAGGGCAGAAGGGCACGGACGGAATCCCCATCCCAGAAGCGCAGGCATGGGAGCCAGCCGAAGTCGAGGCGTACAAGCCTACGTACGATGAAGAGCCATCGTACGATGATGAGCGGCGCGTGAGTGGCCTCGAAGCGAACCGGCAGTATGCTGAACCGCCGCTTACTGAGCCGGAACTGGCGATTCCCAAGGATCTCTGGGAGGAGATCGCTGCGTTGGCCGGTGGGCGACTGCCCGTCGATCAGGCTCCTGAGCCTGAGGTGAATCTGCCCTTCGTGGTTGAGCCCCAGTTGCCGGTTGATCCACGCGAATCTGAGCGGGCGCGAAGGCGGGCGCTGCGAGCCCAGCCGGCCAGGCGAGTAGAAAGGTCCATCGGACGGACGAAAGAGCATCGTGTCCACGGCTCACATAGGGGGTACGGGACCGATCCGTCCTCGAGGGCGCCGTCCGAGCAGGACGACTTGGACCCACTTGCCGAGACGCTGAGTCGCGATGCAGCGACGGCTCGCGCGCTCCTCCAGGGCCACGATATGCATTCGCTTCGTCAGGCGATCATCCTGCAAGAACTTCTGGGGCCACCCGCGGCGTTCCGCGAGTAGCCCCAGCGAGCTACATCTCGCCGCGCGCCATCTTCCTGAGCACCGTCTGTAGAATCCCGCCGTTCGTGTAGTACTCGACGTCGACGTCAGAGTCGAGACGCACCTTGGCTTGGAACGTCGTCTCCGTTCCGTCTTCGGCTGTTGCGACGACAGCAACGCTACAGCCTGGCTCGAGGCCGTCCGCTACTCCGGAGATATCGAAGGTCTCGCGCCCTGAGAGACCCAACGACTCGGCTGTTTGGCCGCCCGAGTACTCGAGCGGAAGAACACCCATGCCTACCAGGTTGCTCCGGTGGATACGCTCGAAGCTTTCTGCGATCACTGCCTTCACGCCCAGGAGGATCGTGCCCTTTGCGGCCCAGTCGCGTGATGAGCCAGTGCCGTACTCCTGGCCCGCGAGGACGACGAGCGGCGTGCCCGCTTCCTGATAACGCATGGCCGCGTCGTAAATCGGGATTTCTTCGCCGGTGGGGAAGTGCATCGTGTAGCCACCCTCCGTGCCATCCAGCAGGAGGTTCTTGATGCGGACGTTTCCAAACGTGCCTCGCATCATGACCTCGTGGTTCCCGCGACGTGAGCCGAAGGTGTTGAAGTCCCTCACTTCCACGCCATGCTCGCGCAGGTACGTCCCCGCCGGTTCGGCCTTGGGAATCGCACCAGCCGGTGAGATATGGTCTGTTGTGACGGATTGGCCCATCATCGCGAGGACTCGGGCCCCCTGTACGTCCTGCAGCACCGGTACGTCGAGCGACATACCTTCAAAGAAGGGAGGGTTCCGGACGTACGTGGAGTCCGGGTCCCACTCGTAGAGGCTGCTCTCTTCCGGCAGCGGCAACGCCTGCCAGTTCTCGTCGCCGGTCGAGACGGCGCTGTAGCGCTCCGTGAACATCTCGGGCTTAAGCGCGGAGGCCACAGTCTCCTTCACCTCTTCCGGCGTTGGCCAGATGTCGGCGAGGAAGACCGGTTTGCCGTCTGTGCCGTGACCCAGTGGCTCGTTGTACAGGTCGATGTCCATCCGGCCCGCGATCGCATAAGCGACAACAAGACCCGGTGACGCTAAATAATTGGCGCGCACCAAGGGGTGGATGCGGGCCTCGAAGTTGCGGTTTCCGCTGAGCACCGAGGACACGACCAGCCCATTGGCTTCGATGGCTTCGTGGATCTTCTCCGGAAGCGGGCCGCTGTTTCCGATGCACGTCATGCAGCCGTAGCCGACGACGTGGAAGCGGAGTTGCTCCAGGTAGGGCAACAGTCCTGCCTGAGTCAGGTAGTCCGTCACAACGCCGCTACCCGGCGCCAGAGCGGTCTTGACCCAAGGCTTCACGTCTAGGCCCTTCTCCACCGCTCTCTTGGCAAGGAGGCCGGCCCCGACCATGACGGACGGGTTCGACGTGTTGGTGCAACTCGTAATCGATGCGATGACGACGGTGCCGTCCCCGATTTCGTAGCTCTCACCGTCGGCTTCTACGGTGCACGCGCGTCCTGGCGCCGCCTGAGCGACTGCCACAGACTGCTCGGCTCCACCTTCGCCGTCCCAACTCTCGCCGGAGCCCTCGCCACCTTCTGCGCCCACCGTGGCTGCGTCCGGCAGTGCAAATCCTGCTGGCGCAAGCGCTGGCAGGTCCTTCTCGAATTGTGACCGCATGTCCGCCATGCGAATCCGGTCTTGCGGCCGCTTCGGACCGGCGAGACTCGGCTCTACGGTCGAGAGGTCCAGTTCGAGCGTTGATGTGAACTGTGGATCTGGCGTCTCGTCTGTGCGGAAGAGGCCGAGTTCCTTCGTGATTGTCTCTACCCGCGAAACCAAGCCTTCTGACCGACCCGTACCGCGCAGGTAGTCGAGGGAAGAGGCGTCTACCGGGAAGAAGCCGATCGTCGCGCCGTATTCCGGCGACATGTTTGCCAGCGTCGCCTTGTCGGGAAGCGTGAGGTTACTGAGCCCGGCTCCGTAGTACTCGACGAAGCGGCCAACGACCCCGTGCGAGCGAAGCATCTCGGTCACGCGCAGGACTAGATCAGTCGCGGTCGCGCCCTCCGGGAGCGTCCCGCTGAGCTTCATGCCAACGACTTCAGGGAGGAGCATGTAGTAGGGCTGACCCAGGACCACTGCTTCTGCTTCAATCCCGCCCACGCCCCAGCCCACGACACCGAGTCCGTTGATCATGGTCGTGTGTGAGTCGGTACCTACCAGGGTGTCAGGGTAGGCCAGATACGTGCCCTCATGCTCACGACGGTGAATCACCGAAGCGAGGTATTCGAGGTTCACCTGGTGAACGATCCCGGTGCCAGGAGGCACGACAGAGAAGTTCTCAAATGCCTCACCGGCCCAGCGAAGTAGCGCGTAGCGTTCCCGGTTCCGCTCGAACTCGCGTTCAACGTTCAGACGGAAGGCATCGTGGAAGCCCGCGTAGTCTACCTGCACGGAGTGGTCGATGACCAAGTCCGCCGGAACGACCGGGTTGATGCGCTGCGGGTCGCCCCCGAGTGCCTTGAGGCCATCACGCATGGCGGCCAGGTCCACAACCGCGGGTACGCCCGTGAAGTCCTGGAGGACCACTCGCGTCGGCATGAACGGTACGTCGGCGCCCGAGTTGGTCGGTGACCAATCAGTGACCGCGCGCACGTGTTCCTGCGAGACGTAACTGCCACCGGCGTGCCGAAGGGAGTTTTCGAGCAGGATGCGGATGGAGAAGGGAAGGCGGTCGAGTGAGTCGACGATGCCGTCCTCCTCGAGTTTCCCAATTCGATAGAAAGACGTCGGCCCCTCGGGGAGGTCGACCGTAGTAAGCGCCCCGAAGGGGTCGATTCTAGGGTCAGCCAAGTTGACTCCTGGTTCGTGCGTTGATCGGCTACGGAGACCAATATGATGGTCGAAGTCCTGTGCGATGTCAGGCCCAGGCCGGATGAGTCCCGTGCGAAGCAAAGCTAGCTTCGGTTTATTGTAGGGAGTCTCTACCGATGCACGTGACAGCCAGCCGCGGAGTCCTGTTGTATTTCCTGGCGGGGTCGAGGTCCCGCGAATGCGGTTGCCTATCTTGGAGAAGGTGTAAGATTATTTGTCTCACGCACTTTGCCGGGGTGGCGGAACGGTAGACGCGGCGGCCTCAAAAGCCGCTGTCCGCAAGGACATGCGGGTTCGATTCCCGCCCCCGGTATGACAAAGGAGTCTCGGATCTCAGCTAGGTCCGAGACTCCTTTGTGTTGTTCTTGGCGTGTGTGGGGGCGGCGGGATCGAACAGAGGGTTCGAGCCGAGCGGGCCGTTGGCTTGTGCGCGCCAGCACCGGCACCGACTTCCGCGAGCCTAAGGCGGGCGCAGCCCAGGTACCAGACGGCGCGTCCCCTTGGGACGGCTGCACCGCGTCGGTATAATAAACCGCTGATGAGCTAATAAACGCCGAGCGCGCTCGGCCCCGTAGGAGACACCATGTCAGAAGACGGAGACGAGGGGGCAAACACCCTCTCGATCCGAGACAACCGGACCGGAAAGAACTACGAAGTCGACATTCAGAGCGGTGATGTGATCCGAGCCATGGATCTGCGCCAGATTAAGGTCGACGAGTCCGATTTCGGGATGATGTCTTACGATCCTGGATATACGAACACTGCCTCGACGCGCAGTTCGGTCACGTACATCGACGGAGGGAAGGGCATTCTCCGGTACCGTGGCTACCCGATCGAACAGCTCGCCGAGCGTAGCACGCACCTCGAGGTGTCCTACCTGCTCCTGAAGGGAGAGCTCCCGACTCAGAGCGAGTTGGACAGCTTTGTTCACGAAGTGACGTTCCACACGTACGTCCACGAGAACATCACCGACCTTCTGTCGGGCTTCCGGTACGATGCCCATGCCATGAGCATGGTCATGAGTGCCGTGACTGCTCTTTCGACCTTCTATCCTGAAGCCCGGGACATTGAAGATCCGGATGTTCGCTGGCGCCAGATCATTCGCCTCGTTGCGAAGATGCCGACGCTCGCGGCGTACGCGTATCGTCATCACCGGGGGCTGCCCTTCGTCTACCCGGAAAACGAACTCTCGTACACGGCCAACCTGCTGAACATGCTGTTCCGCGTCGGGACACGTGAATACAAGCCAAGCCCGGTCCTGGAGAGGGCGCTGGATGTCCTCTTCATTTTGCATGCGGATCACGAGCAGAACTGCTCTGCGACTGCGATGCGGGTGATTGGTTCGTCGCACGCGGATCCATACTCGGCGCTCGGTGGGGCAATGGGCGCTCTGTACGGCCCGCTTCACGGTGGGGCGAACGAAGCAGTTCTGCGCATGCTCCGTCGTATTGGGAGTGTCGACAACATCCCTGCCTTCATGGAAGGCGTGAAGAACCGCGAAGAGCGGCTCATGGGCTTCGGCCACAGGGTCTACAAGGCGTACGATCCACGGGCCAGCATCATCAAGCGCACAGCTGATGAAGTGTTTGAGGTCACGGGCCGTAACCCGATGCTGGACATCGCGTTAGAGCTTGAGAAGATTGCGCTGAATGAGGACTTCTTCGTCGAGAGGAACCTCTACCCCAACGTCGACTTCTACTCGGGGATCATCTATCAAGCGATGGGCTTCCCGGTCGAGCTCTTCCCGGTGTTGTTCGCCATCCCGCGGACCGTCGGGTGGCTCGCACAGTGGCAGGAGCATTTGAGCGATCCGGAGCAGCGGATCGCCCGTCCGCGCCAAATCTTCACCGGCAGCGACGAGCGGGACTTCGTTTCGCTCGATCAGCGTGGCTGATACGGCTGACCGTTGTTGAATCTGTAGTGAGAGGGCGTCCGCGAGCGGGCGCCCTCTTTCGTATCTGATATCCAAAGGAAGTCGAGGCATGGGCCAACCAACCTGCATTGATCTCAACCATCTGGAGCTCGAGGGCGCCATCGCCTGTTATTTGGTCGATGCCGAAGAGCCCACGATCGTGGATCCAGGCCCCACAACGTGTTTGGAGCTCTTGGTCGATGAACTGGCCGCGCGAGGAGTGGGCCCGAAGGACCTTCAACACGTTCTCTTGACCCACATTCACCTCGATCATGCGGGCGCTTGCGGGCACCTGGTGGACATCTTCCCCAATGCGACCGTGCATGTTCATGAAGACGGCGCGTCATACATGGTGGATCCGGAGCGGCTCGTGTCGAGCACGCGTCGGACGTTTGGCGATGCGCACGACAGGCTGTGGGGTGAGATGAAGGGAGTGCCGGCGGACAGGATCACAGCATGGAGTCCCGGAGATGCGGGGCCGTGGGCCGGAATTCGGACGATTTCCACTCCCGGACATATCGCGCACCACGTGGCGTATCTGGATGAGCGAGATGGCACTCTGTTCGCCGGTGATTCAATGGGGATTGTGCTCGCTGGGGGCCCGACGCACCCGGCGACACCTCCACCGGCGGTCGACTTGAGGGCTTGGGAGGGAACGCTCGCAGAGATCGGGGTGATTGGTCCGGAGCGATTCGGCGCCACGCATTTCGGGATGCACGAGGGAGTAGATGTCCGCAGAGAACAGATGCGGTCCCGTTTGGCCGCGCTCGAGGCGCGGGTGAGGGTGGCATTGGCCGAGGACGACACGTCGGATGCCGAGCGCTTCAACGACGAAGTGATGGAAGAATTGGCGCCCTACATGGGCGAAGACCGTGTGAGACGGTACTTCGACATGTTCTCGGCAGTGACGGATTGGGCTGGCGTGGCGTTTTACTTGAAACGGAATCCCTGAGGCGGTTCGGACGCGAGTGCGGACCTCCCCTTTGAAGATTGGAGAAACATCGATGGTTCGAATCCCCTCGATTGCAGGTGCGGGCCTGTTTGCGGCGCTTCTAATGACCGCGCTTCCGGGTCAGTCTGCGGCACAGAATGGTGACACGCGTGTTCGGCGACCGATTCCGGCCCCGATCCTACTCCCGGCCAACTATCTGCAGTCCATGGAGCGCGGCTGGCGGAGCGAAGACGGGAGCCCTGGTCATGCATATTGGCAGCAGGGCATCACATATGATCTCACAGCTCGGCTCGACCCTGAGACAGGTAGGGTCACTGGCAGCGTGGCGATCGAATACGCGAACAACGCGCCCGCGAGGTATCCCACGCTGTGGCTCCACCTGCACCAGAACCTCCACAAGGAGGGTGCCCCACGGAATGCATCCCAAGAAATCACGGGCGGGATGACCCTGACTTCGGTGTCGGTGGATGGTGAGATGATGGAGGAAGTCGAGCTGAGCGATGGGCCGGGATACGAAATCGACGGATCCCTCATGCAGATTCGGCCTGAGCTCCAAATCGAACAGGATGACACGCTGGATCTCGAAATCGAGTTCGAGTTCACCGTTCCCCAGAACGGATCCGGCCGGATGGGCCATTCTGACCGCGAGATGTACTTCATCGCCTACTGGTTCCCGAAGATGGCGATGCTGGACGATCTCCGTCTCTGGGATGCGCAGCCGTACCTGGGTTCGTCGGAGTTCTACGACGGCTTCGCCAACTACACGGCGGAAATCTCTGTGCCTGATGGTTGGACGGTCATGGCGACGGGAGATTTGACGAATCCGGACGAAGTATTCTCGCCGATCACGCTCGAACGATTGGCTGAAGCGTCTACTTCGGACGAACTCGTGACGGTTGCTGGCCAGGCGGAGCGAGACGCGGGTACGGTGACGGCCTCCGGGACGGATGGGTGGCTCACCTACCGCTTCGAGGCGGATAACGTCCGTGACTTCACTTGGACGACCTCTAACATGCAGCGGTGGAACGCGACTTCGGCGCTCGTACCTGATCGGGACGAAGACGGGACCGATGATCGAGTGATGATCCATTCGTTTTGGCGTCCCGAACGTGCCCCTCTATGGGCCGAGCAGTGGTTGTACGGGAAACAGTCGATCGAGCACCATTCTCAACGGACCGGCTTTGCATACCCCTGGCCGCATATGACGTCCGTTGAAGGCGCCGACATCATCGATGGCGGGATGGAATTCCCCATGCTGACGCTCATCGGGCCCTACGAAGACAGTGAGGATCAGGCCTTGTTCAGCGTGACGTCGCACGAGCTAGGCCATATGTGGGTGCCGATGATCGTGGGTTCGAACGAGAAACGTCATGCATGGATGGATGAAGGGTCGACGACCTTCCTCGAGGACGAGAGCAAGATGGAGCTCTGGCCTGGTGTTGATCATCATCGGGTCGAGGCGGCCAACTACATCCAGGTAGCGGCGCTCGGGCTCGAGCAAAGCATGATGAGGCATGGCGACTGGTATGAGCCGGGCCCGGGCTATGGCACAGCTTCGTATCCGAAGCCCGCCACGCTCATGGCCGCGTTGCGCGAGCTCATTGGTGAAGAAACCTGGGATGAGGCCTACCAGGCGTTTATTTCTGAGTGGGCGTACAAACACCCGACCCCATGGGACTTCTTCGCGACGTTCGAGCGGTTCGCTGAACAGGACCTCGATTGGTTTTGGACGTCGTACTACTTCGAAACGTGGACGCTGGACCACGCCGTGGGCGATGTCGATGGCCACACGGGTGGCGGAGCAACCGTGACGATCGAAGACCGTGGCTTCGCGCCGTTCCCAGCCAAAGTGAGTATTCGCACGACGAATGGAGGCACGATCTTGCACGACGTGCCTGTGGATCACTGGTTGAATGGGAATACGAGTTACGACATCGAGGTGCCGGCGAGCGCTGGGTCGGTGACACGGGTGGAGATCAACTCTCGTGGTTATGCGCCTGATGTGAATCGGCGGAATAACATCTGGCCGCGAGGCTAGAGTTGGTGGGGCGGCCCCGAAGGAATCGTTTCTTTTCGGGGCCGCTCGCCTAACTGCGATCCGCGGCTTCGGGGCTCGCTAAGCGACGGCGCGCATCGGCTTTTTACCGCTTTTGGGGCTACACGGGCTACTCCGCGGTCCGGGCCCTACTCCTCGGCCTCGGCGCCTTCCGTCTTCGCGGCCAAGCCAACTAGGGTCTCACACGGGGCCCTGACGAAGACCTCATCCATGCCGTAGAAGGTCTGACGGCGTGGGACCAGCGTTTCTACCGAAGATTACACAGAAATCCCGGATAGTGGGGTACGACAAGTCATGATTTGGCTATTCGCTGCCAGAATCAACCCGGTCGTGTGCCTTGTGACCCCCAATGTGCCGGCGGGTCACCGCAGCTCCCACCGCAACATCCCACTACTTCCAGCTCTTAGCTCCAGGAGCGTGCTGCCGAAGCGCTGTCAGGTAGCTGAACGGCGTCGGACCCTTCTGGTCCGGGTCCGCCCAGGTGTCCATAACAGGGGGCAGGGCACCCGGAAGTTCTTCGATGTCCGACTCGGGGCCTTCGTGGACCATCGAAAGGCCGTTTCCCACATTCTCTGAAGTAGTGAGCCCAGCACCCTCCCTGGAGGTTTCGTAAGTACGCGAAAGTCCCCGGCGCCGTATGGGAGTTCCGGGTACTCGGAGAGCCTCTACTTCGTAGGCGATCACGTTGAGGGTTCCGCCATCTTTTTGGAGTTTTCCACGTACCGAAAGGAAGGGCTCCATACGCACTTGATTGCGGTCTCTTTTGTAGATATCAGGCTTCACAATCACGTTTATAGGACCGTACTCATCTTCCATCATAACAAAGACATAGCCATTTGCAGTTCCAGGCCTTTGGCGTGTGGTTACGAGCCCCGCAACACGAACCGTGCTGCCCTGCCTGAGGTGTGGAAGACGGTCCGAAGTAACGGTCCCAGCCGGTAATGAAGATTTGATCAGTGTGAGCGGATGGAGGTCGGCACTGAAGCGCATCATGCGGTACTCGGCGACCATTTGGTCCGTGGGGTTCAATGCCGGAAACGCCAGGCTCGCATAGGGGTCCGCGAGGGCTAATTCAGTCTGCGCATGGTCGTCTCGGCCTCCGGTGCGGTCATTGTCGGTCTCGGGGCCGAGCCAAAGGCCTGCTTGCCACAACAATTCGCGCCTGGTCATGCCGAATTCTTCGAATCCGCCCACCCAAATGAGGTTTTCGATGGCTGGCCGCTTGAGCGAAGCTGGTGTTCGGCGCAGAAAATCGGGCAAAGACATGTAGGGGCCTCGTTTGTCGCGCTCTTCCACGATCCGTGTGGCGATGTCGGCGCCCCAATTCCGTACGAAACCGAGCCCGATGCGCAAATCGTCACCTTCCGCCATGCACTCGACCTGGCTGCGGTTGATATGGGGCAGCATCGTCTTGATGCCGTTCCGGCGTGCATCTCGGCCCAGGGCATCCAGCGAGTAGAAGCCCATGGGTTGGTTGTTGAAGAGTCCCACATAGAACTCGACGGGGTAATAATGGCGTAACCACGCGGATTGGTAGGCCAGGAGGCCGAACGCTGCAGCATGTGATTTCGGGAACCCGAACTCTGAAAAAGCCGTGACTTGCTGAAAGATCTCTCGAGCCGTGGTGTCATCGACCCCATTTGCTGCTGCACCGTCCCGAAACTCCTCCCAATGGGCTATCAGAGCCTCTTTGGAGCGTTTCCGGCTCATCGCGCGCCTCAGGGACTCGGCCTGACCGTCCGAAAAGCCTGCCAATGCTTGGCAAACGGTCAAAACCTGGTCCTGGAAGATGATGACGCCCAGCGTCTCCCCGAGCGGCTCTGCGAGGAGGGGATGCGGGTAGGGGATCTCATAGTTGGGATTCTCTCTGAGCATCTCCCGGCGCCGGACATAGGGGTTCACGGCGCCACCCACGATGGGCCCGGGGCGGACAATGGCGACCTGAACCGCCAAATCCTCGAGATTCCGGGGTCTGGTGCGCCTCAGCATCTGGATTTGGGCTCGAGATTCGACCTGAAAGAGCCCCACGGTGTCCCCAGAACAGACCCGATCGTAGATGATCTCGTCTTCGAAGTCGATTCGGGACAAATCAGGCGCTTCTCCATGCCGATCCGCGATCAGATCGATGCTCTCCTCGATGAGCGACAACATGCCGAGCGCGAGGAAGTCGATCTTGATAAAACCCGCGTCCTCACACGAGTCTTTGTCCCATTGGCACAACACGCGGCCTTCCCAGGCGGCGGGCTCGAGCGGGACGATTTCCACGAGCGGACGGCTGGAAATGATCATTCCGCCCACGTGCTGAGAGATATGGCGGGGCAGGCCGGCTACGTCTTCGGCCAATTCGCCTAAAAGCTTCCAAAGCCCGGCGTCCGCACGCTCTTTGAACTCCGGAAGTGAGGCGATTTCGTCGGCCAGGCCTGACGCGGAACGGTGTTCGGCCAGTTTTGAAAGCTTTTCGAGTTCTCCCATAGGCAAATCAAGGGATTTCCCGATCTCCCGGACCGCCGATTTCAGCCGATACGTGGGAAACGTGCACACGAGGGCCGTGTGCTCGAACCCGTATTTCTCATAGACCTTAAGAATGAGCTGTTCTCGAATGTCCCTGGGGAAGTCCAGGTCGATATCGGGGACGCTACGGAGTGCTTCGTTGAGGAATCGGCCCAAAAACAGGTTGTTTTTGACCGGGTCGATGTGTGAAAGGCCAATCAAATAGCAGATGATCGACGAAACCGAGGATCCCCTGCCTCGGCCTGGAGGGAGGCCAGAACGGGCCCGCGGGGCCTCACCGCGAACGTCCCGTGCGACGCTGACGGCTAAGTCCATGATATCGCGGTACACGAGAAAAAATCCCGCGAGCCCGTGGAGATCCACGAGCCTCAACTCCGTGTGTAGACGGTCTTCTGCGTCTTGTTGTTCTTTGCTGCCGTCTTTGTAGAGGGTCGTGATTTTCGCCAAACACATCGCGGCGAGTGATTCGATCGCTCCACCACGAGCCGATCCCTCGAAATCCGGGAATTCATAGCCCAGATCTTCGGTGAGATCGAAGGCGGCGCATCGTTCGGCGATAAGAAGTGTGTTCGTGAGTGCTTCGGGTCGACTTTCGAAGCGATGACGCATATCCCAGGGCTCGGGGAGGTGGAAGAGTTTGTTGGCCCTTCGGGCCCCGTGTGCTCCATCGAGCGTCGCGCGGTTCTTGATGGAAACGAGCACATCCTGCAGGCGATGCCGCTCGGGGCGGTGGTAGTGCACGTTGCTCGTTGCGACGACACCTAGGCCCATTCGGCCTGCCAGCCGCGCGAGCGTCTTGTTACGGGCGGTATCTCCTTTCACCGCATTGTCTTGCAGCTCCATAAACATGCTGCCGGGGCCAAAAACGTCGAGGAGTTTGCGGGTGAAGGCCTCGCCGTCCGCGACGGAGGAGCGCATGGCGGCAGCAACCGGGCTCTGCGCGCATCCCGACAGCAGAATCAGCCCTTCGGAGAGTTCCAGCAGGGAAGGCAGGGCCAAACGCGTGTCGCCACGCTCCGAACCCATGTGCGCTTCGGTGAGCAGGCGGCACAGATTGGCGTAACCCTGGGGCGTTTCGGCCAAGAGAGTGACGTGGTGGCCGCCTTCCGGCTCTTCCACGCCAGGAAAGCAGTCCCGAAGCGTGACTTCGGCGCCTGTGATGGGCTGGACGTTCACGCGCCTTGCGGCGTGAGCGAACTCCATGGAGCCGTAGAGGCCGTTGTGGTCGGTGAGCGCGAGGGCGGGGTAGCCAAACTCGGCTGCTCGCACGGCCAGTTCTTCAGGGTGCGATGCGCCGTCCAGGAATGAAAAGCCCGAGTGGCAGTGCAACTCGACGTAAGGAATCGACAAAAGGCTCCACTTCCGCACAGGCGCCTACCATCGGCGCGTCATCACCTGAGCGATTCTGGGTTTTGGCCGTTTGCGATCGCTCCCTCACTCTCCCCGAGCGCGGAAACCGAAGATAAACCGAAGATCAAGGAAGGGCAAGGAAATGAGTCCTCGCGCGATAGGCAAGCGGGCGCATCGTGCGCGCTGCTGTCATTCTGACGCTCGCTGGGCCGCAACGGGGCACCTGGTCTATGCACACACGAGCGGAGCGCTGTGGGCGGTTCCATTCGATGAGCCGCAGGCTACCGTCACCGGTCCGGCGATGTCTGGATTTTCGATTTGGACCGGGGCTCCGATACCCGGCCCTCAGAGGGCGCGAGCCGGCAACACAATCCGCCGGATGGCACACGCGTCGTGTACCGCTCGGATGACGACGTCAACGTGCGTGTGGTGGACCTTTCCGCGGAGGAGACAACCAGCTGTACGTGCGCACCTGGCCGAACATGCTGGGCGAGACGTTGGTCTCGGATTAAGACGGGCAGTTGACCGGCGCGATTTACCACCAGTGGTCCCCGGATGGGTCGGTCCTCTATCGATCAGAAACGCAACGAGGGTTTTGCGGCGTCGGTGAGCACGGATGATGGTTTCCGAGTCACCGCGACCCGCAAACTGCCGTTCACCGTCAGCAGCATCCGGACGGACGGCTCCTGGTTACGGATCCTGTGGGGGTTCAGGCCGAAGAAGACGGGAATGTGCCGCGTCGACTCGTGGTCGCGACCAACTGGTTCACGGAACTGCGGGCGAGGCTGGGCGGCGGGGAGTAACTCGCAGGTCCGCTGGGGTTCGACTCCTCGCCCTCTTTCCATGGGGGTGTGCCCGGTCTACCATCGGGGCTCATCTCACACAGGAGCCTCATGTCCGACGTCGTCTACACCGCCGACATCAAGATCGAGCGGTTGAAGGGACCTCACCGGCACGCCTGGCTGCCCGCCCACGACGGTCCCGTCGAGTTCGGCGTGCACAGCGCGATTGCCGAGCACTACGGGGTCGACCCCGAGCGCCAGATCACGACCACCCTCGACTACATGATGGCCGCCGCGGGTGGCTGACTAGCGGGGACCTTCGGAGGCGCGCTGGAGGCGCGCGGGATCAATGCGAGTGACGGTGCCCTGATCGGTCAGGTAAAGGGCGAGGTCGAGAAGGAAGACGACGGCGTGATCGTGGTGAAACGGATCCACGTCACGTACCACCTCAAGGCCGGGGAAGAGCATCGTGAGACGGTGCAGCGGGTGCACGACATGCACGCGAACAAATGCCCTGTGTATCGATCGATGTACAAAGCCATCGACATCACGACGGACTTCGTGCTCAAGGCGTAGGCGACCGCTGGTTCAGGCGATGCGGGGCGGGCTCCAGAACGGGGCCCGCCCTTTTTTGTATCCGGGGTGCTCGTTCCCCAGGCGCTCCCGCAGCTCTTCGATCCAGTCCTGGACTCGGACGAACTCCGACGGCGCCGTGCCAACCTCGGTTCCGCCGACCGCGGCCAGCTTGTGCTTGAGGTCGTCCGAGAGGTAGGCGGTGGCCATCCCGCCTTCGCCCAGTTCCCCCTCAATGACATAACGGACTGAAAGGGCTTCGTTCAGGCGCTCAATAGGGGTCGAGCTCATACGTGTTCTGTTGTCATGGCCCTAGGTAAAGGGCTATTGGGGCGGCGGATCACTGGGGGGCACCGCGGCATTCACTGCCCGTTGGCGACGCGGAGGATCGGCTTCTCAGGGTGGTGCTGCAAGCAGGTTTGAGCTGAAGCTACGACCTGCGCTTCACGTGAGCGTTTTCGCTCAGATCTGCCCGAACAGCGTCTTCCCTGAACTCAGGAGATCTTCACAAGCGACGCAGACCCGAGCAGACATGCCCTCTTCGCCTGCCTTCAGGTACGAGCGGGGGTCGTACAGCTTCTTGTTGCCGATTTCTCCATCGATCTTGAGCACCGCGTCGTAGTTGCTGAGCATGTGGTCCGCGACGGGACGAGTGAACGCGTACTGGGTGTCTGTGTCCACGTTCATCTTCACGACGCCGTAATCCAGAGTTTCCCGGATTTCCGAGATTTGGGATCCACTTCCGCCATGGAAGACGAGGTCCATTTCGGCGTCCGCGCCGTACTTGGCGATGACCGCAGCCTGACCGTCCTTCAGAATCTCCGGCCGGAGCTTCACCGCGCCCGGCTTATAGTGGCCGTGCACGTTCCCGAATGTGGCCGCAAACGTGTACTGCCCAATGCCTTGCAGCGCTTCGTAGACGGTAACCATGTCCTCGGGAGTGGTGTAGAGCATGTCGTCGGGCATGTCTTCGGTTCCGGCCGCCCCGTCCTCTTCACCACCAACGACGCCGGCTTCGACTTCAAGCACGATCTCGTTTGCAGCACACAGACGCAGGTATTCGTCGCAAATCGCGATGTTTTCCTCGAGTGGCAGGATCGACGCGTCAAGCATGTGGTTCTGGAAGAGGTTGCCCTTTCCCGCCGCTCGCCGGGCCGCTGTAGCCTCGATGAGAGGCTTCAAGAAGCCTTCGGCCTTCTCGGGCTGACAGTGGTCCGTGTTGAGCGCGATCAGCACGTCATACTGCTCGGCCAGCATGTGGGCCGCTTCAGCGAGCACGATGCATCCGTAGGCCGCGTCCTTGTTGGCCAGACCCGACGCGAACTGGCCGGCTCCCGTCGAGAACTGGATGATCCCGTCCGACTTCGACTCGGCGAAGCCCTTCATGGCCGCGTTGAGCGTGATGATCGACGTGACGTTGATGGCGGGGTAGGCGTAGCTCGAGTCCTGCGCGGTCTTGAGCATCTGCTTGAACTGGGCGGGGGTCGCGATCGGCATGGCTAAATCAACTGACGTTGAGATGGGAGGTGACTCTGATCCGTCCCCTAATCTAGGCAGTTTTGGAGTGGGCTGCCTGACGGGGATGGTTCGATCCGGACCTATGGCCCTCCGCCTTCGTCGGTGATCGGTGTGCCGGTGGACAGCGCTGCGGTGATTCCGCACATAGTGGAGTGGGGCAGGAAGGAGGAGCGGCCGCCGAATCTTGTCCTACATGCCAGGCGGGCTGAATCGTCCGTCGATGGCCGTCCAGCCGCCATCGGCAAAAAGCACCGTGCCGGTTACATAGCTCGCGGCATCCGAAGCGAGGAAACACGTCGGGCCTGCCATTTCACTGGCGCTGCCCCACCGCCTGAAAATGTTCCGGTCGCCGTATGCATTGTACCAGTCCGGGATGTCCTTGATGGGTGCCGTCAGGGGTGTGTCGATAACACCGGGCGCAACCGCGTTCACGCGCACGCCTGAGGGCCCCAGCTCGGCTGCGGCTGTCCGGACGAGTTGTACGATGCCGGCTTTGGTGGCGGCGTACATCGACTGACCCGGCTCTACAACGAGCGAACGGATCGAGCTGAAGAGAATGATCGATCCGGAGCCTTGGTCCTTCATGATCCGTCCAGCGGACTGCAGGACGTGTGCGTTGCCCTTGAGGTTCACGCCCAACACCAGGTCCATCTCTTCATCGGTGTAGTCGAGCAGTGGTTTCCGGACGTTGATGGCGGGCGTACAGACCACGACGTCGAGCGAGCCTCTGTCGTTCGCGACGCTCTGGAATGCCCCCGTAACCGCGTTGCCGTCGACGATATCGACCGCGCCGGAATCCGCTTGCCCACCTGCGTTTCGGATCATCTCTGCCGTTTCGGCCGCTCCGTCCACGTTGACGTCGAGGCACCGGACATAGGCGCCCTGCTGGGCACACCCGAGTGCGACCGCTCTACCGATACCGGATCCGCCGCCGACGACAGCGGCGTTCTTACCTGCCAATGAGAACATGGACATATGTGACATGTGTGAGGCTAGGAGTCAGTGTTTGACGCCGAGGGGCGTCGGACGAGAAAGACGAGCGCAAATGCGGCCGCGGACGCCACGATCCCAAGAAGTGTGGGGTCCAGCAAGCGGTTGGTATCTGTGATTCCGGAGAGCCGCACAGCGAAGAGTACTGAAACACCTGCTGCGATTCCGGTGAGGACCTCGGGGACGCCAGGCCGCCTAGTGTGCAGGCCGACGACAATGGGCACGAACAGACACACGGACATCACGGAATAGAAGACGGTGAGCTGTCCGAGCACTGTGGGATTCACCACCGCGAGCAGAACCCCGAGCACGCCGCCAGCCACCGCAGCCCAACGCGCCACTCTCAGCACGTCACGGTCCGACGCGTCCGGACGGACATATCGCTTGTACAGGTCCTTCGAGAGTGACGTCGACAGCATGAAGAGCACAGCGTCGGCTGAACTCACCTCCGCAGAGAAGACGGCCGCCAAGCCGAGAGCCCCCAGAAGCGGCGGGAGCCCTTGGGTCAGCACGGTCGGAACCGCGAGTTCGAAGTTTGCGCCCAGCTCTGGGTTGTAGACTCGCGCGATCATGCCGAGTAGCGCGGGCACGAACGCAAAGGCCATGAGCACGAGGCCTTGGACTCCGATGCCGAGGCGCAGCGAACGCTCGTCACGAGCTCCGTAGGCCTTCTGAAGCAAGCCTGGGGAGACCATGAAGGCCGGCACAAGGAGTGCGATCATGATGATGCCCGAGTTGGGACCGGTCAGAAAGTTGGACCATTCCGGGTGAGCCGGCGCGGCGGCTTGCACGGCGGCCCACCCTCCGGCGTTGGACAGCGCCATGGGCAGGGCGATCGCCATGCCAACGAGCAACACGATGAGCTGCACCATGTTGACCCAGGCTGTCGTGAGTAGGCCGCCAGCTGCGAAGTACGCGGTCATCACCACCCCGCCGATCACCGCCCCGACCCAACGGGGCGTCCCAAGAACCCACTCGAAGATCTGGGCCATGGCGATCAATTGGGCGGAAAGCACGGCTAGCGTGGCGACCCACAGCAGCATCGCGATGGTGGCGCGGACCGCGCTGCCGTACCGATGCTCGAGATAGTCACCCGCCGTGTACAGGCCGTTCTTCGTCGCCACACGCCAGATGCGCGGCCCGAGCCACATGGCCAGGAACAACGATCCGATTCCGGCTGAGCCCACCCACCACCAGGCTGACATACCGTCCCGGTACCCGAGCCCCGAGGCGCCGATGATCGAACCCGCCCCGATGTTTGCCGCCAAGAAGGTCGAGAAGGTGAGGCCAGGCCCGAGCTTCCTGTCCGCGACGAAGAACGAGTCCGCACCTTTGACCCGCCTCGAAATCCAGAGCCCGAGTGCGATCAGGCCAAGGGAGTACGCAACGAGGACTCCGAGTTGGAGGCCGACCGGGGCGTTGGGATCAGGGTTCACGGAGAGACGGCGCTCGGTGGCAGGGAAGAGGGCCTACGATGGGACGAGGCAGCCGTTTTGACTAGGTCCGCCCCGCCGAAGGCAACTACAGTCAGTTGGCAGCGAAGTGGGCCGATCCGGCCCCGAGCTCTACTCCCGCCCGATCAGCGGCTCGAACAACCCGTCGACGGGACTCGTCCAGCCTTCCTTAGACTCCTCGACCATCCGCAGCACCTCCTGGATCAGTACCCCGTTGTCGAAGACGACTCCGTCCTTGACGGTCCAGCGAACGCCACCTCGGCGGACCATTACGCCGTCGTCATCCACGTCTAGGGCACCGAAGGTGTAGAGGTACCGAAGGTTCTCGAGCGGGTTACCGTCCACGATCGCGAGATCAGCCGTGTACCCGGTCTGGATGTAGCCGAGGTCGGGCCGCTTGAGCGTGAGGGCGCTGTTGTAGGTGGCAGCGCGGATCACCTCCAGCGGCTCGAGTCCGCCTTCGTGCATTAGTTCGAGCTCGCGCACGTTGCCCAAGCCTGACGTGTTCCAGAGGTACGGGTCGTCCACGGCGTAGGAGAGATTCCCACCACGGTCGTTGAACGCCTGAATGAGCCCCTGCCACTTTCTGAAGGTGTCGGACCAGCGCTGTTCGTCCTTGGACGTCCAATCCCAATGGTGGGCCGCGTGAAACTCCGGGCTTGGGAAGTACCAGTCGATGAGTACACGGTGGGTGTACTTCTCATGCCACCCGAGACTCACCGCGCGGTTGAAGTCCCGGTTGACCTCATAGGCACTCATGGTGGGGATGAGGGACACGCCCGACGCAACCAGCCGGTCCACGACCTCGCCTTCGAGCAGGTCCTCGTCCGCCTCCTGCCAGACCGCTCCGGCCTGCCTGAAGCGGTGCGCTTCGTCGTTGTAGTTGTAGTCCACCGGAAGAGCGGGAAGAGCCCCTTCACCCAGTGCAGCCTCCGCGTAGCCGTAGTGGTGTTCGATCATGGTGACGCCCAACTCGGCGGCCCGCACGGCGTTTACCACGTTGAGGTCCTCGGGCGGGAGATGGACGGTCGTGATCCCGCCCGCTTCGTCGACGGCCTGTGTGACGGCCTGGAAGAGCTCGTCGTTCCACGCCAGGCTCCCGACGCGAACCACGTGTGCCTTCCCCGGGCCCACGACCTCGTCGATGAGGTCCGGGACCCGTGCGGAATCGTGCCAGGGCTCCATGACGTCGGCGGACGGTGCGTGACCGGGGTCACGCGCGCGCGGCGGACCCCATTCGGCGATCGGATACATGCGCGGGGCTGTGATGCGGTTCTCGTCCGACAAACGCTGCTGTTCGACTGCGGCGTCCCATCCACGGCCAGTACCGTTCACGATCGTCGTGACTCCGTGCGCCAGCTTGAGGTTGTAGATGTACTGAAGCGGGAGCGGCTCGGTGCGGACGTGCGCATGTAGGTCGATGAGCCCCGGCATGACATACATGCCGGTCGCGTCGATGACACGCTGAGCGCCGTAGTCTCCGGCGTCTGCGGGTCGGCCCGTCACCCCATTGTGAGAAACAATCTGATGGATCGTCCCGCCCTCGACGATGATGTCGGCAGGGCCGTAGGCCGGGCCTCCGTGCCCTGGGATGATCATCGCGTTGAGGATCGCGAGTCGGTCGAAAGGACCTTCGCGCGCTTCGTCGGAGAGCGTCTGGGCATTCCCGTCGCTCGATCCCAGAGAGATCGCTATGAGAAGCACAGCGAGAACGGTGAGGTGCCGAGCGATAGTGTCGTTGCGCATGGGGCATCCAGGGGAAGAGCGCGGTGTGATTCAAGGAGCCAGCGTATTCGGGTGAAGGCCGGACCGCCAGACGAGCCGTGGGGTCCTTGCCTAGCGCCCCAATTCCGACACGCTAGGAATGCCGGGCAGTCCTTTCGCCATGCGTACCGCCCTGAGGATCGCCTCGGCCATCACATCGGCAGCTAACGCACCGATGAGCGTGACGTTCGCAGGTCCGTCCATGGTCCCGGTCGCCAGTGAGAACACTGTGTCACCATCACCCATCGTGTGGGCGGGATAGATCGTCCGTGCGAACCCGTCCTGAGCCATTTGGGCCATCTTCGTGGCCTGAGCCTTCGTGAGCGTGGCGTTCGTCGCGACGAGCCCAATGGTGGTATTCTGGCCCAACGCATCCTGTGGCTCTTCGCCCGGGCCACCTGAATTGCGCAGGAGCAGGCGAGCGTCCGCCAATCCGCGTCCGTCTTCTGTTCGCACTCCAGCTATGACCTCGCCCGTGGCGTGATCGATGATGTCACCGACTGCATTCACGGCCACTGCGGCCGCGACCACGAGTCCGTTGTTCAGCGTGATCGAGGCGGTTCCGAAGCCACCCTTCATGGAGCGACCGCTTCCGCCCATCTTGCCGACCGTCGCGCCCGTGCCAGCGCCTACTGAGCCTTCAGCCGGCGAGTCACTCGAAGCCGCCTCAGCCGCCAGATACCCACACTCTGGGCCGGGCCGCACCTTCTGGTCGCCTTCTTCGAGTCCCAGGTCGAAGAGGATCGCGGCGACCACGATTGGCACGACTTTCCCGCGCCCCACCGGCCACCCGATGTCTCGCTCCTCTAGGTACTGCATGACGCCAGATGCCGCGTCCAACCCGAATGCGCTCCCGCCCGACAGCACGACTGCGTGTACCTGATCGACCATGTTCACAGGGTCAAGAAGTGCGATCTCACGTGATCCTGGCGCGCTCCCGCGCACGTCCACGCCGCCCACGGCTCCGCTGCGGGCGAGTATCACCGTGCAGCCGGTGGGACGCTCAGTGAGTGTGTGATGTCCGAGCTCGATGCCTGGAACCGCGGTGATGCCCGACGCTTCCATACCGGGTCCCTCCTGCGCTCGAATGGCACATGCCGATAAGACGATCGGGACCCCCGCGAGGAGGGCCCCGATCGCCAATGTTCTGATCCGCTTCATGTGCGGCTCCTTCCCTTCATCAGTTCGCGGGCAGCCGGAGCGCCGCGTACGAGCCCGGGAGTCCACCGCCACCAACCGACACAATGATGTACTGCACACCTTCGTGCATGAACGACATCGGTGCGGTGAGCGTCGGGGCCGGGAGTTCAACGGAGCCGAGGTGCATGCCTGTCAGCTTGTCCACACCATGCATAACCGGCGCCTGCCCGCGACCCTCGCCATACAGGAAGAGAGTCTTCGTCACGATCGCCGTCGCGTGCCCCGTGCTTCCCGTGTTTGGGATGTCGACTCCCTGCAGCGCTGGGTGGTCCTTGATGCGATCCGGCGTGAATCCGTTCGGGATCGACCACAGGGTCTCACCGGTATTCATGTCGATGGCTGTGATGCTCGCATAAGGCGGCTTCATGATGGGCAGCCCCTGCGGACCCCTGATACCACCTGGGCCAACGGTTACCCAGTCGACGTTCGAGTCGTCGTCCACATCGGTTCCCGGGCGGAGCACCGGCGCGCTGCAGCCGCGTTGCGAAGCCGTGTACAGAATTCCGGAAACGGGGTCGACCACGGTGCCACCAGGGATGTTCGTGCCACCGTTTGCGCCAGGGCAGTGGATCGACGTCCCGACACCGTTTGCATCGGCTAATGCAGGCGGATTAAAGAGCGGGCCGAGTCGGTACTTCGAGGTGATCTCGAGTGCTTCGGCGCGGAGTTCAGGTGTGTAGTCGATCAGCATGTCCTCGGTGAGTCCCTGCATCTCGTACGCAGCAGGCTTCGTCGGGAACGGCTGGGTCGGAGACGTCCATTCACCAGGTACGTCCGTCTGCGGGACCGCGCGTTCCTCGATGGGCCAGATCGGCTCACCCGTCACGCGGTCGAGCACATAAACGAAGCTTTGCTTCGTGGTCTGCGCGACGATCTTGCGTGGCTGTCCATCGATCGTGACATCGATGAGCGCGGGCTGCGCGGGGTTGTCGTAGTTCCAGATGTCGTGATGGACCGTCTGGAAGTGCCAGCGACGTTCTCCCGTCTCGGCGTCGAGCGCGAGCATCGTCGTGGAGAAGAGATTCGCACCTGGATGGAACCCACCGTAGTAGTCGATGGTGGGCGGGTCGGTCGAGACGTACACGAGCCCGAGCTCCGGGTCCGCCGACATCGGTGCCCATGCGGAGACGTTACCCGTCCACTGCCACGCGTCGTTGAGCCACGTGTCGTTGCCGAACTCACCCTCCTGCGGGATGACGTTGAACGTCCATTTGTGGGCACCGGTCTTCGTGTCGAAGCCCATGATGTTCCCAGGGACGTTCTCCTGCATGTACTCGTAGTAGCCCTGCTCGTGAGAGTTACCGACGACGATCGTACCGTTGATGATCATGGGCGGGGTCGAGTTCGTGATGTACCCGATGGAATGATCGAGTCCTTCGTCGTGGTCATGCTCCCAGTCACCCAGGTAGGTGAGCAGGTCCACTTCTCCGCCAACACCGAAGTCCTCAATGGGATATCCCGTCTCCGCATCCAGGGCCCACAGGAAGAAGCCCGGCGTGATCACGTAGATCCGCTCCTGACCGTCAACGATGTCGTATGCGACGCCCTTGCCGTAGTTCTTCCGCATGGAGTCTTCCCACCGCTTCGTATTAGGCTCGCGGAAGGTCCACAGCGTCTCACCCGTGGCGGGGTCGATGGAAACCACCGTGCGCCTGGAACCGGCGACGGAGTACAGCTTGCCGTTCACGTAGATCGGCGTCGAACGGAGGAGGGGATCCGGACCGCCCGGGCTGTAGTTGTCGCCGCGCCACATCCACGCGACCTCGAGGTCTTCGAAATTGCTGGCGTCGATCTGGTCGAGTGGCGAATACCGGGTCGTGTGAGTGTCCGCGCCCCAAGAGCGCCACTCACCGACGGGTGTGCCGCGCTCGACGGCCTGCGCCGAAACGATGCTCGCGGAAATCGCGATGGCCGCGAGGGCCGTGAAGAGCTTTTTCATCAGTCGTTCTCCGTACGTGCTGCCTGTTGCGGCGCACCGTTTCCGTCAGTTGCGAAGCAGAAGAAGAATCCGTTTCCGCCAGATCCTTGTAAGTCCGTCTGGGAGCAGCCGCGTGAGTTGTGTGCGGAGTTCCAGGACGTGGGGTTCTCGCCGCCACCTTGGCGGTCGTGATGACCGACTCGCGTGGAACCCGCGCCGTTGCTCGTCCAGTTGTCACAGGCGGTGTAGCTCTCGTCTCCGACGTACGCCGTGCCGTCCAGATTCGAACCGGTCATGAGGTCGTGCATGTTGGGATCGTCACCGCGCCCGTTCACGATGGAGCCCTTCTCCGTGAGGATCGACTCCTTCGTGAGGTTGGCGTCGTCGGAGTGCAGATCCGTGACGTCGCGAGCGATCATGTCGCCGCTGAAGTTGTACCACGGTCCTGACCCGATCCGATCTCGGGCATTCACCGCCATGGTGCCGTTGCTCTCGAGCGCACTGAGGTATGCGCGCCACCTCAGGTCTCCGAAGCCGGCTGCGTACGCGAGGTCCTCGCAGTGCTGATCCGCACCCGCTAGGCCATCTAGGTTGGCTCCGTCACCAGGGCCTGCACTGGTGACGAAGAAACTCATATCCGCGTCTTGAGCCGAAACCGGTGCTGCGCCCGCGAATGCCAAAGCAGCGAGTACTGCGATCGCCTTCCTCAAAGTGGTGCTCCTGCTGAAAGTGATCGGCGGGCCGACGTATCCCGGGCCGCCTCCCTAATGCGTTCGGCCAATGTCCGACGGTGGGTCGGAACCGGCAAGGAGGCGCGGGCTTTGCCGGGCAACGACCCGCGATAGGTTGAGCGCCCCAGCACAGTGCCCGTCCCCATGTGATGGCAGGGCTGGGACCCTCGATGAGGTGCATCAGCCTGACGAGTCATGTGCCATCCATAATCTAGTCGCGAGTGCCCAGGTCATGGCCCTTACGACGTTGGATCTGGTCGGGTAAGGCGCCTCAGTCTTCTTGCACTCCCGGACTCCCTGACTCGACCACAAACGTCGCGCGCGTCGACAGCGACCCGCCCGGTTCGGACACCTTGTCGATGACCTTGTATTCGCTGGTCCATATGTCCGGGGTGACGGTCGCCGTCACGTAGCCGCGCTGTCCATTGTAGAACTTGATGTGTGGGTTGTGGCTCAACGTCGCCCGCCCGCCGTTTGTCATGTCCGCTCCGTCCCCGCCGGAAGAGAGCGACGTCCCGACGAACTCCGTCCCCACCACAGGGGACGATAGGTCGTCGAAGTCGGTGTGGAGGTCAGCGACCCAATTCGAGTGGATGTCTCCGGTCAACACGATCGGGTTGCGGGCCGCTGTCGATTCGAGGTGGTCCAGGAAGGCTCCGCGTTCCACAGGATATCCGTCCCACTTGTCCATGGCCCAGGTATCGTCGCCTTCGTCGGTTTCGCCCCGTAGGCGAGTGACCATCACCTGTTGCGCCATCACATTCCAACCGGCGTCTGAGACGGCGAGGCCTTCGAACAGCCAGTCGCGCTGCGCCGAACCCAGAATGGACTGCTCCGGCGAGATGTGCTTGGCACAGGTTGGAACCCTCCCGTCCGAGCACGGTTGGTCGCTCCGGTACTGGCGCGTGTCGAGCACGTTCATCTGGATCAGGCCCCCGAAGTTCAACCGGCGATAGACCTGTATATTCGGGCCGTTGCGCACCGTCGAGACTCGAAGGGGCATCATCTCGTAGTACGCTTGAAAGGCGGACGCGCGTCGCAGCATGAGTTGTTCTGGACTCTGATCGTCTTGAGCGAAGACACTCGCCCAGTTGTTGTCCACTTCGTGGTCATCGAAGGTCATGATCCAGGGCATCGCGGCGTGAGCTGCCTGCAGTGCTGGGTCCGACTTGTATTGGGCGTAGCGGTTCCTGTACTGATCGAGCGTGACGATCTCGGGGCCCTCGTGGTGGCGAACCGTGTCCCTGTCATGCTCCGCGTACTCGTAGATGTAGTCACCGAGATGCACCGCGAAGTCGACGTCCTCTCGAGACAGGTGCTCGAGCGATGTGAAGTACCCCACTTCGTAGTGTTGGCAGGAGGCAAAAGCGAAACGGAGCTCATCGACGGACGCCCCAACGGCGGGGGCCGTTTTCGCTCGGCCCACGGCGCTCACCTCGCCGCCGACGGTCCATCTGTAGAAGTACCAGCGATCCGGATCGAGACCGACGATCTCCGCGTGCGCGCTGTGTCCCAACTCAGGGGTCGCGAGCGTGGAGCCGGTCTGAGCCAGGCGCGTGAAGCTTTCGTCGTGAGCGATCTCGAAGTGCGCGCGTACCGGATTGGACAGCGCTCCCACACCCTCGAGCGCCTCTTTGGCCAGACGCGTCCACAAAACCATCCCGTCAGGCGCTGGATCCCCCGAGGCGACCCCGAGCGTAAACGGGTAGGCCGATACGCTATCGAGGCTCCACTCGTCGCCTCCCCTGTAGCAGCCCGTAGCGAGCAGCGCAGCCACACTACTGCTCAAACGCAAGAAGTCACGGCGCGTGCCGTTCAGGTGAAAGAGGTCGTACCACTGAAGATCGGTGGTCTTCATTCGTAGCTCGGTTGGTTCGGGGTCGACGCAATGATATGTGCGCTGCATGTTCGGCGCATGAAAGCCATAACGTTCCAGGACGTCGAGACGCTCGCCTACGAAGATGTAGCCGAACCGAGCATCGAAGAAGCGACTGATGTGATTGTGCGCGTGACTACGGCCGGTCTGTGCGGGTCAGACCTCCATCCGTACTTCGGTCGCGAGAGAGGACTCGACGTGGGCACCGTCATGGGCCATGAGATGGTCGGCGAAGTCGCGGAAGTCGGCGCTGAGGTCACAGACTTCGTAGTTGGGGACCGAGTAGTCGCACCGTTCACCACGAGTTGTGGTGCCTGTTTCTATTGCCGAACCGGACTGACGGCTCGGTGTGAACGCAGCCAGCTATTCGGTTGGGTTCAGGGCGGAGTGGGCCTCCATGGCTGCCAGGCCGACTACGTCCGCGTGCCGATAGCAGACGGGACCCTTGTACGGGTCCCCGAGGGCCTAGACGAGGCCGTCGCACTGCTGGCTGGGGATATTCTCTCGACTGCCACGTTCGGTGCGGAATTGGCTTGTGTGGGAAGCGGAGACACCGTGGTCGTTGTCGGATGCGGGCCGGTCGGGTTGCTCTCGATCCGGGCCGCTTTCGAGCGAGGAGCCGAGTGCGTCATCGCCGTGGACAACGTGCCGAGTCGTCTCGCAGTCGCAGAGGCGTTTGGCGCCCAGCCGGCAAACTTCGCCGAAGAGGACCCATCTGAAATTGTGAGAGGATTCACGGACGGCCGGGGCGCAGACTCGGCGATCGAAGCCGTAGGCTCACCTGAGGCCACGCGGGCTGCGGCTGACCTCCTTCGCCTGGGAGGAACTCTGGCAGCGGTTGGAGTTCACACTGAGCCGCACCTCGCGCTCTCACCCGGCGAGATCTATGATCGCCACCTGACCTACTCCGGTGGGCGATGCCCGGCGCGTCACTATATGCCGGCCTCGCTTGCGTTGGCCGTGCGGGATGAGGCTTTGATCGGTACGCTCATCTCGCACCGGTTGCCGCTCTCGGACGGCATTGACGCGTACCGGAGCTTCGCGGCCCGAGAATCGGGCTGGACCAAGGTCGTTCTGCACCCGACCGACTGAAACAGAGAAGAGACCCAATGAACCTCCGTGCTACCTCCATCGTCGCGATCACTTCCCTCAGTCTCATTGCGTGCGATTCGGGCGTGCCCGGAAACAGTGCCATTTCGGAGTCGGCGCTGTCCGCGGATCTCCATGTTCTGGCCGATGACTCGATGGGTGGGCGTCTCGTGGCGTCGTCGGGACTCGACCAAGCGTCGGCCTGGATCGCTGATCGCTTCGAGTCCCTTGGGCTCGCTCCGGCCGGTGACCGGGGCGGGTATTTTCAGCGCTTCGGGTTGGCCTGGTTCAGCCTGGGAGTGGGGAATCGGCTGACCGTGGAGGGCGCCGGTCCAAGTCGGACCCCGGGGCAGGGTTGGACGCCCTCAAATGCGGGAGCGAGCGGTTCTGCGAGCGGTTCGGTCGTTTTCGCTGGCTTCGGGATCGTCGAACCGCGCTTGGACCATGACGACTACCAAGGCGCCGATGTGAATGGCCGTATCGTTCTCATGCTGGAACGGGAGCCCGGCGTGGCGGACCCGAGCAGTCCCTTCGACGGAATCGTAACTGCGGAGGCGTCGCGGACATGGCGGAAGGTCCTAGCCGCACAGGAGCGGGGCGCGACGGCTGTGCTGTTCGTCAGGGACGTACACAACCGCGAGGACATCAACGACTGGCCAGCTGTCCATACTGGTGCGTGGCCGGATGAGCCTCGCCGCATCGAGCGGTTCACCCTTGAGGCGTGGGCAGAACAGATCACGATCCCTGCCGCGCAGATTTCCGCGGAACTTGCCGCGACGCTCGTAGAAGACTCTGGTCGCACGCTCGAGGAACTCGCGGTTGAAGCCGAGAATGCCGAGGGGGGCCTCGGGGTGGTGGACCTCGGAAGCGCCCGTGCTGACCTCCGCACCGAGGTCGAACGCCATGTGTCGCCGGGTACCAATGTGCTCGCCATGATCGAAGGCTCGGACCCGGACCTGCGTGACGAAGTCGTCATCATCGGGGCCCATCACGATCACAACGGCATGGATGGGGAAGTCGTCTACAACGGCGCAGACGATGACGGATCTGGGACGGTCGGCGTACTCGCGATTGCGGAGGCGTATGCGCAGGCAGCGGCCAGCGGAGATTTGCCCGCGCGCAGTGTCATCTTCGCGATTTGGGATGCTGAAGAGAGGGGGCTGCTCGGGGCCTGGTACTACACGCAGCGGCCACTATTTCCGCTTCAGAGCACGGTGGCGAACCTCAACATGGACATGATCGGCCGGCACGAAGAGGTGCCCACCGACGGAGGTGGTCGCTTCCGTGGCCTCGACGTACAGAGTGCGGAGTCCAACTCGAATGCGACGAACATCCTTGGCTATTCCTACACGCCCGAGCTCGTGCAGATCGTTCAAGATGCGAACCGGTTCGATCTGACGCTTCGGCTTCGTTACGACAACAGTGCGTCGAACCTGCTACGGCGGTCCGACCACTGGCCGTTTCTACAGAGTGGGGTGCCCGCCGTCTGGTTCCACAATGGACTCCACCCGGACTACCACACGCCGAACGATACTCCGGACCGCATCGAGTACGAAAAGATGACCCGGATCGTGAAGCTCGTTCACGAGACGAGTTGGTCCTTGGCGAACGCCGTCGGACGGCCCGGTTTGGCTGGAATGGGATCGAGCCCTCCGTCCTGACCCCCCGTAAGCTATCCGTCGCGCGGAGCCGTCCACACTAACGCAGCGACAGAGCGAGCCGGACCGTCACAGTTGGCGTCTGAGAATCCGTCGAAGGATCCAACCCGCCGAAAATCCTCACGGATCACGCCGGGCAGTCGTCCGTTACCCGTCAGCACGTCGATCGGGCCGCCGCGAAAGAACTGTGATTTGTCGTCGGTCCCGTTACAGTGCATCTCGATGTACGCTCGGACGTACCCTGCACGGACGATTCGGAAATCACCAAGTGTCGGCTCGTCGGGTGGTGCAAGGTTCGCCAGAGAGAATTCCTCGAATTCTCTCTCGGGTGCCCCTGGCGTGAGGGGCTCCTTGGGTGAGTCACCGGGGAGAGGGATTCTCCAGTGACCTGTACTCACCGAGATGTGCGCGTTCAGGATGTTCTGTATTCGATCGCGAAATTCATGGTCGATGTAGATGCGATGTTCTGCCCAGGATGCATATGCGACCACAGCACCTGCCTCCACTGTAGGCAGGACGTGAACCGCACCGTCGCTTAGGGCGACCAACTCGGAGGACGTCACGACGGCCGAGTCGTCCGACAGGTCGTCACTGCGCGGAGCGCATGCCGCCACCGAGGCCATGGCAAACACCACCAAGGCCAAATGCCTAAACATTGGGGGAAGCGAGGGACTCACGCCCCGGCTCGGGCTCCGATGTACGCCTTGATTGCCGCGTATTGTCCCGGCCCATCCAGTCCGGCCTCGTGGATTACGACATCGCCGGTTCCAGATCCCAGGAAGTGTCCGTGCATGAACGGGTGTTGGGTGTGGGCCCGTCCGAGTCCAGAAGCGACCCATCGGTACATGGTAGGGAGTGTGAAGCCGGTGATGCCCATGGCCCGCTGCGCTAATTCCTCCCCGTAGATGTCAGCCTTCTCCGCGTCATCGAGTCGATCGAACAACTCGGGACTCGAGACGTATACAGCCTCGACGTCGATCCCGTCTTGGAGGAGCCGAGGGAGGGCGCTCTGAACGAAGGCGATGGCGACCCCTGATCCTTGGAGAACCACCGTTACGTCAGCTTCACCGCGTGCCTCGCGGAGCCTGTAGACGCCTTTCGTCGCCTCCAAGGCCGGAGCGAGTCCAAGTCCTTCCCGGTCGAGCACTGGCTCTCCCGGTCGAGTCACAAACGGGATGATCACCGCCGGGGCGGCTCTGAATGCGGCCGCCACCAACGGCCATATCTCCTGAGGCTCCCATGGCGTGAGCGTAATGGCGGTGCCCGGCGGGTAGTTCTCGGCGTGCAGCTGATAGGCCTGGGGATCCGCGTGCGTCGGCCCGTCTTCGCCCGTCTTCATACCCGCATGGCCACACTGGAGAATGAAGGGCCGGTAGGGCCCTGGGTCGATCTCCTGCCGCATCTGTTGGCTGATCGCGTGTACACGCGCCGGGATGTGGCCGAGCGGCGAAATGAACGCCCCGTAGGACGCGCCGATTCCAACGTGGCGACCGAAACCGGAGATGCCCGACAGGATACATGCGAGACCGTCTTCGCAGATGCCACCCACGCTCAGCGAACGTGCGCCGAGATTGTTCTGGTAATGCCAGAAGCCCTCAGGGAAGCCCTTGGCGCCGCCCGATACGGCGGTGGAGTCCAAGAGGTCCGCTGCGCCGAGGAGCACGCCTCCGCCAGATGCGTTGTTCAGGTAGCCGAAGACCGCACCGAGTTGCGTCCGGAGCGGCTTCTTCGAACCGATCTCCAACTGGAGTTCGGGCGGTGTCTCATGCGGCTTGGCCACATGCAGGATACCGTCGAGCGTCGCAGCACCGGGGCGAGGACCGCGGCCGAAGGCGTTCAGCCGTTCGCGCGAGGTCGTCAGGCGATCTGACATCTCACCACAGAGAGTGGTGTCAGCTTCGAGCTTTCCTCGGATGCGGGTCAACGTGTCCCAATAACATGCTTCGACTTCTTCCAGGCTGGACGGATCGTCGGGTGTGGCGAGGTCCGCTGCTTCGTCGCCGAACAGAGGCGTCATGGTCTCTCGCCAGGCGTCGCTCCCCATCTTGTGTCCACCACCGTGCGACTTCTTTCCGGTGATGCCGTACTGCCATCCCTTCTCCGTCCGGTACACCACGGCGTTTGGCTGGCCGTTATCGAATTCGAGCGCTCGCTTCTGGCCGGTCATCACCTGACCCATGTCGAAGCCATCCTTCACGTGCACGACGTTCCAGTCATGCAGGTAGAAGAACTCCATGGGATCCCACTGCACGTATTCGCCCGGCGCGTCACCCTCGCGTGTCACTTGGTTTGAATCGATGGAGGCTTGGTTCCAATCCAAGTGGCAGATCGCGTTGGACAATCCCGAGGCACCGGCGGACGCGACGACCTCGTAGACCCGGCCCGGTGTGAGTCCGCCTTCGCCTTCGATCATATGGACGTACGGGGCGTTGTCGCCGTAGTAGTCAGCTGCGCCAAAGGCGAGCCCGATCGAACTGCCCATGCCTACGCCTGACGGACCCGTGGCCAGCCGCACGAAGGGGGTCATGGGTGTCGGGTGTCCGTCGAGCGCCTTCGCGTTGAATTGCTCAAACAACGGTACCCCATGCGTGGGGTTTTTGCGGAAGCCGAGGAGGTCTTCGAGCCGCAAGCGCAGACGGTCTTCGGTCGGGAGGAGGTCACGGTTGCCGAGGCGCGCCACTTCGTCGCGAAGCGCCCACATGCCGTACAGGCCCGTCGCTTTGTGCCCCGCCGCAAAAGAGATTATGTCCGCGTCGTGTCGGTTCGGATCCCCCACGTCGTAGTCCATGGTACCGAACAACAGAGCCGTGAGGACGTGCCCCACTGAGACGGAGCCACCGGGGTGGCCGGACTGATGGAAATTGAACTGCGTCGCCACGATCGATCGATAGATCATGTCGAAGCGAGTCATGATCGCGAGGGATTCGCTCGATGCGATGCCATCGTCCGTGGAATCGACTTCCACCCAATCAGCCCTGCGGGGTCCGAAGGCTCGGCTCATGATTCTGCGGCAACTGTCATGGGTGTGGTGCTCTTTATTCACTACCTGTCCATAGAAAGATACACGGGACGCGGCGGCTTCCCAGGGGCTATGTTGTCGCCATGGATTTGATGATTTCCGAGGCCGCCCGGGCCGAACTGCCAGCGGCATATTTGCAGCTGTTCGTGACGCTCGGCCTGGCACTTCTGTGCGCGATTTTGCATGCGCAGTATAGGAAGCCCTATTTCGCGCTGTGGGCGGTAGCTTGGCTTCTGTACGCCACACGCATCGGGTCGATCGTCATGTTGGTCCAGACCGGTGTGTCGTGGTGGCTCTTCTGGCATCAAGTCGTCACAGGGTGGACGGCGATCGCGCTCCTCTGGGCCGCGCTCGTTTTTTCGCAGCGGACGGCTTGGCGGACCTGGTATTGGCTGGCGGTGGCTGTTCCGCTGGTGTGGTCGTATGTGGCCATCTACATGCTGGAGTCGTTCTTCTGGTCCGCCGGGCCGATGGTGGTGTTTCTGAGCCTGACCACCGGCTGGACGGCGTGGGCTTTTCTACGCTACGACCGGCTCGTGGGTTCTCCGGCGGCGCGCTTTCTCGTAGCGGTACTCGTGTTGTGGGCCATCCACCATCTGGACTACCCGTTCCTACGTGCCCAGGGCGCGTGGAATCCGTGGGGGTACTACCTCGACATCTTCTTCGAGATGGGAATGGGGTTGGGAATTCTCTTCTTGGTCCTGGAAGACCTGGACCAGGGGTTACGTACGCTGACGTCCTTGTCCGGAGAACTCCAAGGGCGGGGTGTGGACGGCGAACCGATGGCCGAAGCCATGCTCAGGCGGGCGCTTTCCTTAAGGGGCGTGGATGGCTCGGCTCTGTACCTCTCGACTCCCTCTGGGGGAGCGTTCGTGCATGGCGCTGGGGTGGCGGCACTCTGGCCGTACGAAGGAGCGCCTGGTCCGGCGCTAGAGAGCTCCGAGTGGGTCCAGTCAACGGGTCTTCCAGCGCTCGAGCGAAAGCCCGATGAAAGCGGACGGATCGGGTGGAGTCATGCGTACACGGCTGCCTTACCCGTCATCCGAGACGATGACGTCGTCGGGGCGCTCGTAGTCGTAGGTCAGGCTCGTGATCCGTTCACGGTGCTCGACAACCGCTTTCTCTTGGCGTTTGGACAGCAGGTGGGAGCGGCGCTCGAGAATGAAGATCTCCACCGGAGTTTGGAGTCGCGTACCGAAGAGCTAGAGCGGTTGCAGGCACGTATGATCCATCAGCACGAAGAGGAGCGGAACCGGCTGTGGCGCGAGTTGCACGATGAGACCGCTCAGGTCCTTGCCGCTCTGAATCTCCAACTAGGGCTCCTCGAGGAGCGAGCGGACGCGAGTATGGCGCAGGGACTCGACCGGGCGAAGAACTTGGTCGCCGAAGGGATCAAGAGTATCCGAAGCGTGACGCGAAACCTCCGTCCCATGGCCCTGGACGACTTGGGACTGATCCCGTCCCTTCGTGCCCTGGTGAGGGACTTCCAGAGCGACGATGCATTTGTTGTGAACGTTTCAGCACCCGCGACGGTCCCTGCGCTGCATCCGGATGCCGAGTTGGTTCTCTACCGTGCCCTCCAGGAAGCGCTCTCGAACGCCGTGCGCCACGCCCAGTGTTCACGCGTCGAGGTTTCACTTGTCGTCGAGGACGAGCAGGTTCGTCTGTCCGTCCACGACAATGGAACGGGAATCCCGGAGGACGCGCTCGGGAAGCTACGCAGTCGGGGCGGCCTGGCTGGCTTGAGGGAACGGATCGTCGGAGTGCGGGGTGACTTCCAAGTCGGCAACCATGAGGATGGAGGTGTCGTACTTCGAGTCGGCGTCCCGAAAGTTCAGACTGAGGATGAGAAGTGAGTGAAGGATTGAGAGTTGTTATTGCGGACGACCACACGGTGGTGCGTCAGGGAATCCGAATCGTCCTCGAGGAGGTCCCTGGGCTCGAAGTCGTGGGCGAGGCCGGTGATGGAGCAGGGGCTCTGCGATTGATCGCGAAATTCAAGCCAGACGTGGCCGTACTCGACGTGACCATGCCCGAGAAAACTGGGCTCGAAGTCGCGAAGGAATTGCGCGACTCTGGCAGCGACCTGGGCATCCTGATTCTCTCCATGCACGACGACCCCGAATACGTGCTGCAGGCCGTGCGTGCGGGGGCGGACGGGTATGTCCTCAAAGACGTGGCCCCTTCTGAACTCCGCGATGCCATTCAGGCCGTGGCGAGCGGCAAAGAGTTCTTTGCCGAGCGCGTCACGCATCAGCTGAGTGTGGGGCTTCGCGAGGAACTCGAGCGCGAGCAGAAACGGACTCGCATCGGGAGCCTGACGGGCAGAGAAGTTGAGGTTCTGGTCCGGATCGCGGATGGGAATACCAACCGTGAGATCGGCAAAGAGCTCGGGATCAGTCCGCGCACGGTGGAAACCCAC